>Ga0180432_10000677_pt1 | contig 55975 bp, 47 predicted proteins | sample SS_ome_10_FD_132414 | JGI IMG/M metagenome (GOLD analysis project Ga0180432, IMG submission 132414) | Hypersaline lake sediment archaeal communities from the Salton Sea, California, USA - SS_1_MS_2 metaG | ecosystem: Environmental > Aquatic > Non-marine Saline and Alkaline > Hypersaline >... | reverse complement strand
AATCGTCCTTCACCAGAAGCGATCCCACCTTTTCGACGTTCATCACGGCCACGGCCTCGCCGACGTCCTTATTCTCGTTGATCGAGAGAACCGAGGCCCCCTTTTCCTTGAGGAGATCGGAAATTGTCCTTTCTTTCATAGACAGGCTCCTTCGATAGATTACTAATTTTCTAATGTATTGAATATAGCATAGTGTTTATTTTTGGATTGTCAAGAAAAATAGAGAAAAAATTTTATATTACATATTTTATAGTATATAAAAACGTAAATCAAATTTAATCTGCGACGACGGCTCATGGCTGTCTTCCGCAGCACTTCTTGTACTTCCTGCCGCTCCCGCAGGGACACGGGTCGTTTCTCTTGACATTTTGAAACGTGAGCCCGGACGGATCTATTTCTCCGCTTCTCACAGATTCGACCCTCCGCCTCACCTCGTCGATGTGCGGCTCGATGTGGGTGAGAAGCATCTTTCTCGAGGCGCAAAAGACGGAGATGTTGTCGTACCCGGACGTGACGGACGAGCCATCCCACCGGAACTTGGTGCAGTCGCCCCGGCAAAACGAGAGGTGGGGACAGTTTTTGCACTTCGCGTTCACCTCCGCCTTCATCTCTCCGAACCTGAACCTCAGGGGGCTGGCCAGGAGCTTTTCCACGGGGTCATCGACGATGTTTCCAAGCCTCCACTCCGGGTATACGAAGAAGTCGCACGGGTAGGTGTCGCCGTTGTGCTCCACGAGGAAGTAGGAACCGCACCTCTCCAGCCAGCCGCAGGAGGTCTTTCTCCCCTCGAGGAGGTAGATGAAGATATCCTCGAAGATCCTGATGGAGACCTTGAAGAATCCCTCCTCCATCCAGAGGTCGAAGAGGCGGGTGTGAAACTCCCCGAGCTGCTCCCCCGTTATCGAATACGGGAGGGGCTTACCGCTCTCGTCGTACTCGAGGCACGGGATGAACTGGAGGTGCGTAAAGTCGTTGTCGAGCAGAAAGTTGTAGATCTCATCCGGCCTTCCCACGTTTAAGTCGGTCAACAGGACGAGGATGTTGAACGGGACGTCCCTCTCCCTCAGGAGGTTCGCGGCCCTCATCACCCTCCCGTACGTCCCTTCGCCCTTGTCGTCCTTTCGGTAGTGGTCGTGGATCTCCCTGGGGCCGTCCAGCGAGAGCCCCACGAGGAAGTTCTTCTGCTTCAGGAAATCCGCCCACGAATCGTCGATAACGACCCCGTTGGTCTGAAGGGAGTTTTCGACGACCTGCCCCGGCGACCTGTACCTGTCCTGAAGGCGGCAGACTTCTTTGTAGAAGTCAAGCCCCATCAGCGTCGGCTCCCCCCCCTGCCACGTGAAGGAGTTGTGGCCGGCCCCCATCTCGAGGACCTTCCTTATGATCTCCTCGGCGGTTTCGACCGTCATCATCTTCCCCACCGGGTATACGTCTGCGACCCGCTTGTAGAAGCAGTAGTCGCACCTCAAATTGCAGAGGTGAGAGGAGGGCTTTAGGAGGAGGTAAAGGCTCGGTATTATCATCGTTATCCTTTCATCGCAGGGGTGAAAATGAGTTTCGCCGCTTTCGATCTACAAGGACATTCTACCCTTTCGGGGACGATCCTGCAAACGGTTTTCCGTCGACGGAGAGATCGCAAAATTCACCGATAATCAATATTCCGCTCCTGTCCACAACCTCGGTCCTAATCCCCCCCCTCTGCTCGGAACATCTCCATTCAACCTTAACTTTTTTTGCCTTGAAAAAGGAGAACTTTTTATATACAATTCCTGTTAACGAATCAATAAAATAGTATTTATGGAAGATTCAAAAATGAAATCTCTCAAAAACCTGATCGCCCCCGTGATGTTTCTGAGCATTTTCATTATAATCACCGTTATTATCAAGACGTACGACCTTTCCCACCTCCACCCCAATATCCAGTTCATGGCCCCCTTCTCGATAATCGTCACGATCATGGTTATGGGAATCGGGAGCGGGAGCCTCTCCAACAGATACAAAATCCCCTCGATCCCCTACGGCTTTTTCCTGCTGTATCAGCTCCTCTAAATGACCGACACCGACATCCCGTTCAGGGTCGAGATACTCGACGACTTCTTCGATTTCGACGTCATCAACTCCGGCGCGCTCACCTGCATCATCAACTTCACAAGCCTCTGCCACGCGAGCTGGGATAGGATGAAAACGTGGGAGATGAGAAGGACATATATGACCGTGATGATACTCCTTGGATTTCTCGCTATCTTTTACCTGCCGTTTGAGATTCCTGACATGAATTTCTATATACTACTGATATCCCTTATAGGATACTCTTTGGGTCTGATCGCCCCGAAGATGACTATCTTCCCGGTAGGAAGCGCGATCAAAAAATAGCCCGAAAATCAATATTCAAAAGGGGCGTCACTGAAAGCGCCTCACGGATTCCATATTAGATGACCCGCCCTGATAAACCGCTTCCGGCGCCGGGTTACGGTACGGGACAACGGATATATCTATATCGCAAACCGCTATATCGATATCGGCGATATTGGATATTTGCCGTATTTGTGGGTCGCTTCGATCATCACCCTCACCTTCTCTATATCCATGTCCGGGTGGTCGTGAACCGGGCCCAGGAGAAACCTCCCTCCGGGTGCGCACATCTCGATCAAGTGCTTAACCTCCTCCTCCACCTCCTTGGGTTTTGAGCGCTCCGTCAAGATATAGTCGATTCCCACCCCGCCCACGATCGTGAAGACGTCGCCGTGAATCTTTTTCTCCTCGAAGATATCCACGTTGGAGGTGTTCTCGTAGGCGTGGCCCCCGTCGAAGCCCCACTTGATGAAATAGTCGAAGAGCTTCGTGTTGTCGCCGCAGGAGTGGATCATCACCCTGCCCCCCCGATCGTGAACCGCCTTTGTGTACCTCGTGTAGAAATCTCCGAAGAGCTCGTCGATAAGCTTAGGGTTCAATATGGGGCCGGTCTTGTACGCCATGTCGTCCCCCTTTAAAAGAACTTTGACACCGGCGTCCATGATCGCCATCTGCGTCTTCATGGTATATTCTTCGTTGTACTTTACGAGCTTTTTGATATACTCCCTGTTCCTCTTGAGCAACACGGGAAGCGCCTCGAATCCCACCATCTGAAGTATTATCTCGAAATTTCCGCTGGACACCTCCCCTATGATACATATCTTATCCCCGTACTTCGCCATCACCTCCTTGAAAAACTTGTAGGCCATGTGGGCAAGCTCGTCTATGTCCTGATGGTACTCCCACTCATCGTACTCTTGAGGGGTGGAGATAGCCGGCCCTTTATACATGAAATACATGTTGCCGTGACCGTCATCGATCCAATCCAAGAAGCAGCCGGTGGTCTTGGCCAGCGTCTCTGAATCCCACAACATGATGGTACCCTCGAAGACCGTCCAGTTGCAATCGAAGCCGAGCTCAACCGCCGCCTCTATCCTCTTCATCAGCCCACCGCCGATAAAGGGGTCGACGAGCACCTTCTTGAGCTTTCTTCCCCACCTGTCTATGATAAATGTGGAGACCGGATTTTTGAATATGAGCTTTGGTGGAATTAGCGGCTTTCCGAGAACCTGCTGCACCGGCCAGTCGTCGAGGCTTGCCGAAAACGTCGGCACCCTGTCGATCTTCTTGCCGTCGATGGCGGCTACAATCCGTTCAGTGGGATCCATATTTGCTCCTTTTCAATAAAGAATTTCTTCTACTGTCATAAAAGGTTTTATCGTGTTCTAATAAAAAATCTCTTAATTTAATTGGTCTTGTCTATAGCAATGGGGTATTCCCCGTACCTGTTGGCGGCGGCGATCATCACTTTCACCTTTTCCATGTCCATATCCGGGTGGTCGTGGATCGGGCCGATCAGAAACCTACCGCCGGGTCCGCACTTCTCGATCAGCTCAATAACCTTCCCCTCCACCTCCTCAGGCCTTGACCTCGTCGTCAGGAGGTAGTCCACCCCCACACCGCCGACGATGGTAAAGAGGTCGCCGTGGATCTCCTTCTCCCTGTAGATATCCACGTTGGAGGTGTTCTCGTAGGCGTGGCCCCCGTCGAAGCCCCAATCGATGAAGTAGTCGAACATCTGGGTGTTGTCCCCGCAGGAATGGAGGAGCACCTTCCCTCCCCTGTCGTGAACCGCCTTTGTGATGCGCCTGTAGGAGTCCCCGAAGAGGTCGTCGCAGAGCTTCGGATTCATCATAGGCCCGGTCTTGAAGGCGAAGTCGTCGCCGTCGAAGATGACCCTGATGCCGGCGTCCATCATCGCCATGTTCGTCTTCATGACGATCTCCTCCAGGAGCTTTATAAACCGCTTTATCAATCCCGGCTCTCTTCTTATAAAGAGGGCCATTTTCTCGAAGCCGACCGACCAGAGAATCGACTCGTGGATGCCGAAGGAGGCCTGACCCAATAAACATATCCTGTCGCCGAATCTCGACCGGGCCTTCTTGAAGAACTTATACGTCTGGTGCGACAGGTCGTCGATGTCCGGGAAATAGGGCCACTCGTCGAAGGCCTTGGGCGAGTCTATGGCGGGCCCCCGGTACATGTAGTAGGAGTTTCCGTGGCCGTCGTCCAGTATTTCGTAAAACGACCCCGTAACCCGGGCCATCGTCTTCGCGTCCCATATCATAAACATCCTCTCGAAGAGGGCCACCACCGAGTCGAACCCGAGGGCGACCGCCGCCTCGATGCTCTTCATCATCAGGTGGTCGAGGACGGGATAGAGTACCAGGCCCCCGAACCTTCTGCCGAGGGCGTTGAGAAAGAGCCCGGCCATCGGATTCTGGAGCATGAAGCTCCTGGCCAGGAGCGACCTCCCGAGGACCTGCTCCACCGGGTAGCTGTCCAGATAGTACGAAAACGTGGGGACCCTGTCGGTCTCTTTTCCCTCGATTGCGGCGATAATCCTCTCTGTCGGATCCATTACTGCACCTTTAAAAAAAACCTCATAAACCTAAAAAAAGGGGGACAGCTTTCTTGACAGCCTCCCCCGCATCCTTTAATCTATCCCCGCCCCAAGCACTCCCTGATTAAAGACGGCCCCCCAAATTTAAAGCCACCCCCCACAAAATCAGAACCGTCCCCCCTAAAAAAAACTTGAGCCGAACCCCCTCTAAAGTTTGAGCCGGGACTCCAAAAAGACCGATCCCCTACCCGCCTCCCCTTCCGTAGTAGGTGATATCCACCCTTTTGGGCAGCGCCAGGGCGATGATCGGCACCAGGACAACCGCGATGGCGGCCGATATCCCCCCCTGGGCGACGTTGAACGGAAGCTCTGCTAAGGGGGGCGCAAAATCCAATCCATAGATAATGTACTCCGCCCCGAAATAGCCGGCGATCATCCAGGCCGCCGCCAAGACAAAGGAGAAGATCGAAACGACAATCCCCTTCATGGTCCAGGGCTTTGTTTTAAACAGGTGTATCAGAAAGCCGGCTGCCCAGCCCTCGATCCCCTTGATAAAAAGAGTCCAGGGCGCAAAATGTATGTATCCCCCGAACAGGTCGGCAAGGGCGGATCCAACCCCCCCGGCGATCATGCCGAACAAAGGCCCGAATAGGGCCGCCGCAATAAATATCAGGCTGTCCCCGAGGTTGAAGTAGCCCTTTGTGGCGACAATTGGAATCCTGACCATCATCGTAGTTACCGTAACAAGCGCGGAAAAAAGCGCGAGGAGCGCGAGCGTACGGGCCGATCGAAAATTCGCTTTCATTTTGCCTTCTGGACTCATAATTTTGCCTCTAATGATTTGTAAAAAAAACCGGGAATTGATCTCCCCCCATTAGACTATTAAAGAGAGTCTTAAGATTAAGGTCCCCTTTTGATTGGATTCATAAGGCCGTCAGGCGTACCCCCTCTCTACTTCAACAACCCTTATTGCGATAAGCCCGATGTAGAGTCCCCTCATCTCCATAAGGGGAACCACCTTTTTCATCCTTAAAACCTGAATGCTCCTCTCCACCTCCCCCTTCAAAAAGCAGATATCGGTGGGGCCGAAGTTCTCCAGTTCCTTTACCCTCTTCATTATCTCCCTGTGGTGGAAATCAACAAACTTTTCCATTACATCGATCTTCATTTTTCCCGACGAAACATTCGTCCCCCCTACTGGTCTTTATATCACCGAAGTCGGCATAAATCAATATGTTTTTGTCCTAAAAGGCCCCTTTAGAGTCACATTTGTCTCTTCCTTGACGATATCGGTCGACAATTCCAACCTCCAAAAAAATCGGGATTTGCAAAATACTTGATAATCGGTCGACATTCTGATATTTTAGTTATATGAAGAAGTACACGATAAAGCGCCAACCCGTCGAGATAGACATCTCCTCGATGTCGATCGACTACGCGAAACTCCTCAACCCCGCCCAGCTTTCGGCCGTTACGTTCGGCGGCGGGCCGTCCCTCATCATCGCCGGCGCCGGGAGCGGCAAGACCAGGACCCTGGTCTACCGTGTCGCTTACCTCGTCGAGCGGGGCGTAAAGCCCACCTCCATACTCCTATTGACATTTACCAGGAAGGCCGCCCAGGAGATGCTGAAGAGGGCGGCGGCGCTAACGGGAAGCAGGATAGACTCCATCTCCGGTGGTGTCGAGGGGGGGACGTTTCACTCCTTTGCCAGCCGAACCCTGAGAGAGTTCGCCCAGGAGATCGGGTTCTCCCCCTCGTTTACCATCTTGGACAGGAGCGACTCCGAGGACGTGATAAACCTCATCAGGGGGGGGATGGGGCTTAACGTCAGGGAGCGGCGCTTTCCGAAGAAGAAAACGATAGCGGACATCTTCTCCAAATCGGTAAACAGATCCACCCCGATGGGCGAGGTCGTGGAGACCGAGTTTCCCCACTTCGCAAAGGAGATCGATCAGCTCTACGAGCTGCTGTCGGCATACACCGAGTACAAGCAGAGGCATATGCTGATGGACTACGACGACCTGCTGGTCTTCCTCGCGAGGCTCCTGAAGGAAAAGGAGCCTGTGGCGGCAAAGCTGAGGGGCCGATACGCATACATCCTCGTCGACGAGTACCAGGATACAAACAGCCTCCAGGCGGATATAGTCAAATACCTCGCCGGGGAGAACGGAAACGTCATGGTCGTGGGGGACGACTCCCAGAGCATCTACTCGTTTAGGGGCGCGGACTTCAAGAACATCATGGATTTCCCGAAGCTGTTTCCGAAGACGAAAATGGTGAAGTTAGAGGAAAACTACAGGAGCACCCAGTCAATCCTCGATCTGGCAAACACGATAATAGACAGGGCGAGGGAGAAATACACGAAAATCCTCTACACGAAGAGGGAAAAGGGCGGCACGCCGGCGCTGGTCCCCCTGGCGGACGAGTCCGGGCAGTCGGTCTTCGTGGCGCAGAAGATCCTGGAGCTGAGGGAGGAGGGTGTGGCACTCACCGACATCGCGGTCCTCTTCAGGGCCGGCTTTCACTCCTTCGACCTGGAGATGGAGCTCAAGAGGCGAAACATTCCCTACGTCAAGTACGGGGGCTTCAAGTTCATGGAGACCGCCCACGTAAAGGACATCATGGCGCACCTGAAAATCCTGACAAACCCGAGCGACGCCGTTGGCCTGGAGAGGGCGCTTCTCCTCGTGGACGGCGTGGGGCCGGCCGCCGCAAGGGAGATCTCGGAGCACGTCATGGCAGAGGGGGTTACGTCGGTGTCGGTGGGGCTCTCCTACTTTTCGGGCGACAGGAGGTACGGGGAGGGGATAACGAGGCTCGTAAGCGCGATCTCGACCATGGAGGAGAGCGAGATGGGCCCCGCCGACGCCATAGCCCACCTGATAGATTACTACACACCCATCCTCAAGAAGAGGTACGACGACTACCCGAAGCGGCTCCAGGATCTGGAGCACCTCTCGGTAATCACCGGCAAGTACAGGGACCTCGACTCCTTCATAACCGACATGGCCCTGGAGCCCCCGACCGACAGCGTCTCCGACATCACGAGGGAGGACCCGGATCAGGAGAGGCTTATCCTCTCAACGATCCACTCGGCAAAGGGTCTGGAGTGGCACAGCGTCTTTATCATTTGGGCCGCCGAGGGGTATTTCCCCACGACCTACGCCGCGGACTCGGTGGAAGACCTCGAGGAGGAGCTGAGGCTGATGTACGTCGCGGCGACGAGGGCCGAGCAGAACCTCTTTATCACTTACCCCGTGAAGATCATAACCCACAAAGGGCCAACGTACGGGAAGGCCTCGAGGTTCGTTATGGACATCGACGAGGAGGTCCTCGAGACATGGGTGGTGGAGGAGGAGTGGGACATATAATATGTTAACCTATTTGAATATATAGACTCTCAAAGGAGCCTGCGATGAAGAGGAATATAAGTAAAGAGCTTCCAAAGCTCGCTTTCGCCCAGGGGCCCCTCTCAACGATCAAGACCGGGGCGCTCGTCGTGGGGGTCTTCTCCAACGGAGACGACCTCTCTCAAGAGGTGCAAAGGTTAGATACCGCCCTCAAAGGAAAGATCAAGAGGCTTATCGCATCGGGGGACTTTAAGGGCAAGCTGAAGGAGACGCTGACGATATACCCGGAGGGCGGGATGGCCGACGCCGGCCCCGAGAGGATCATATTGGCCGGCCTCGGGAAGAGGGAGGATTTCAACCCTGACACGATAAGGGGAGTCTCTGCGGCGGCGGCAAAAGCCGCAAAGTCGATCGGGGTGAAAAAGATCGCCCTCCCCTTCGACCTCGCCTCAGGCTGTAAGATTGAGGGTGCCGATCACGCCCGGGTCTCCGGGGAAGTCTTCATCGGGGCTGCCCTGGGAATCTACGACTACACTGCAATAAAGGGGAAGAAGAAGCTCCTCAAGATAATAAAGGACGATCACGGCGAAGAGGAAAAGAAACGTATCGACGAGATCACGGTTGTCAACTACAGGCCGGGCGGGGCAAACGGTTCCGAGATCGAAGAGGGGGCGACGGCCGGAATGATCATCTCCGACTCCATCTATCTCGCCCGGGACCTCATAAACGCACCGCCCAACCTGATGACGCCGAGGTTGCTTGCCAGGACGGCCAAGGAGGTGGCCTTTAGGTACCAGCTTATCTGCGACGTCTTCAAGTTGGATGATATTAAAAAGATGAAGATGGGGGCGTTTTTGAGCGTGGCCAGGGGGGCAAAGGAGCCGCCGGCCCTTATTACGATCGAGTACGTCCCGAAGGAGAAGGGAGCCAAAAACGTGGCCCTGGTGGGAAAGGGGATAACCTTCGACAGCGGGGGGCTTTCCCTGAAGACTGCAAACGGCATGTCGAACATGAAGACCGACATGAGCGGCGCGGCGGTGGTCCTTACGACGGTCATGGCCGCGGCGAGGCTGAAGCTGAAGACGGGGGTCGTGGGAATCCTTCCGGCGACGGAAAACATGCCGGGCTCAAACGCCACAAAGCCGGGGGACGTGGTCACCGCAATGGACGAGACTACCATAGAGATATTGAACACGGACGCCGAGGGGAGGCTGATCCTGGCGGACGCCATCACCTACGCAAAGAAATACGAGCCGACGGCCGTCATCGACATCGCCACGCTGACCGGCGCAGCTATAGTGGCCTTAGGCAGAAAGGTGGCCGCCCTCTACTCCACCGACGACGAACTTCTGGAAAGACTGAAGGCGGCTTCCGCCTCCACCGGCGAGAAGCTGTGGCCCATGCCCCTCTATAAGCACTACGAAGAGCAGCTCAAGAGCGACATCGCCGATATAAAGAACGTGGGGGGCAAAGAGGCCGGATGCATAACCGCGGCGACGTTTCTGAAACACTTCGCGGATAACGACCACCCCTGGGCCCACATAGACATCGCCGGGACGGCGAGGGCCGAAAAGGAATACGACTGGGTAACCAAGGGGGGAACTGGCTTCGGCGTCATGCTCCTTCTGAGGTTTCTCAAAATGATGGGGGAGGAATAGGCCGCTTTTTTCCACGCCCTCGTAAAAAGTGGAGCGCGGACTTCTGTAATTTTCACGCAATTATTATATTTAAACAAACTGCCGCTTCATATAAGCATCATCTCCAAAAACTCGCATCGTTTAAGATACTCGTGCCGCCTCGTTATAAAAGCCTTTTACCAACAATTTCCTCTTTTGACTTGACAATCCCTCCTTATTTTTTTAGAATTCTAAACTGATTGAGAAGTCAATCAATATTTTAAAAGAATCATTATTTGTTGTTCACTAATATTTTATGAGGAGCCGACATGACATCTGACAAACCCCTCTGGAAACCATCGGAAGAGAGAATCAAGGGCACCAACATGTACCGATTCATGAACTACATCAACGAGAGATTCTCCAAAGATTTCAAAACCTACGATCCCATGTGGGAATGGTCCATCGAAAACATCCCCGACTTCTGGGAGGCGATCTGGGACTCCATGGATATAGTCCACTCGAAGAAGTACGACAAGGTAGTGGTGGACGGGGACAAGATGCCCGGGGCCAAGTGGTTTGTGGGCGCCGAGCTCAATTTCGCCGAGAACCTCCTCAGGCACGCAAAGGAGGACAAGACCGCCATCATATTCAAGGGTGAGGCCCAGGACCTGGTCCACGTCTCCTACCCGGAGCTTTACGACAAGGTGGCCCGCCTGGCTAAGGCCATGCGGGAGATGGGAATCAAGAAGGGTGACCGCGTGGCGGGCTTCATGCCGAACATGCCGGAGACGATCATGGCGATGCTCGCCGCAACGAGCATCGGCGCCATCTGGTCGTCGTCATCCCCCGACTTTGGGATAAAGGGGGTACTTGACCGCTTCGGGCAGATCGAGCCGAAGCTCATCTTCACCGCAAACGGCTATTCCTACAACGGCAAGAAGTTCAGCTCCCTCGAAAAGATAGCCGATATCCTAAAAGACCTCCCCTCCATCGAGAAGGTCGTCGTGGTACCATACACCGAAGAGAACGCCGACATCAGCGGGGTGAGGGACTCGGTGCATCTCAAGGACTTCATGTCGGATGAGAAGGGCCTTAAAATCGACTTCGAGCAGGTCCCCTTCGATCATCCCCTCTATATCATGTACTCATCCGGGACAACGGGACTTCCCAAGTGCATGGTCCAGAGCGTCGGGGGAATCCTCGTTCACCACATGAAGGAGCTCATGCTCCACTCCGACCTCAAGCCGGAGGACAGGATATTCTACTTCACAACCTGCGGATGGATGATGTGGAATTGGCTTACCACTTCTCTGGCGCTGGGGGCGACGATAATCCTCTTTGACGGATCCCCCTTCTATCCCGATCCGGGGGCGATATTCACGCTTGCCGAGGAGGTCAAGATGACCCACTTCGGCACCAGCGCCCGCTACCTGGCCGCCGTGGAGAAGGAGGGACTCAAGGTCGAGGGGAAATACAACCTCCCCGAATTGAGGTGCATGATGTCAACGGGCTCCCCCTTGAACGAGGAGCAGTTCGACTACGTCTACAGGGACATCAAACAGGATATGTGCCTATCGTCCATCGCCGGCGGAACCGACCTGAACGGCTGCTTCGCCCTCGGAAACCCGATGGGGGCGGTTTACAGAAGCGAGCTCCAGTGCCGGGGACTCGCCATGGACGTTCGCGCCTTCGACTCCAGTGCAAAACCCGTGGTCGGCGAAAAGGGAGAGCTGGTATGCCTCAAGCCCTTCCCGTCGATGCCCATATACTTCTGGCGCGACGAGGACGGCTCGAAATACCACAACGCCTATTTCGACGTATACCCAAACATATGGCGCCACGGCGACTTCATCGAGGTCACGGAGCACAACGGTGTTATCTTCTACGGTCGCTCAGACGCCACCCTCAACCCGGGCGGCGTGCGCATCGGAACCTCCGAGATATACACCGTGGTCGAAAATATGGATGAGGTCAACGACTGCATCGTGGTGGGCCAGGACTGGAAGAGCGACGTCAGGGTGATCCTGTTCGTCAAGATGGCGGAAGGGGTGGAGCTGACCGAGGACCTTGTAAAGAAGATCAAGGGTGATATAAGGAAGAACGCGACGCCCCGCCACGTCCCGACAAAGGTGATAGCCATAGACGACATACCCTACACCATCAATCTCAAGAAAGTGGAGCTTGCCGTAAAGAAGGTGATCCACGGGGAAGAGGTTCTGAACAAGGACGCCCTGGGCAATCCCCAGGCCCTCGACCTCTACGTGGACATCAAGGAGCTTCAGGAAGATTAGCCTTATTTCCATTGGTGGGGGGTTGGGCCAATATTGTGCAGTGGGTCGGTCAATATCGTGAAAGTGGTAGGGGAAGCAGTCTAAAAGGGGCAAGGCGATAGAGTACATGGGGGGGTTGGGCCAATATTGTGCAGTGGGCCGGGGCAGAGTTGTGTGGGGGGTTGGGGGGAACTGGGGGATTTGACCCCTGACCATCGTGCCCTGCCGAATTGAGGCAGAGATTAAATACGCAAACTGCCTGAATATCAACAGGGGCGGATGTTGAGTCCGCCCCCGTTTTTTACGGCAAGATGATTTTTTGATCGAACCGATGAAGTGAAGGAAGTCTTATTTCCCTTCGAAACTCCGTCTAATTCGCAAATGAGTTATAGTGCGACGGGATTATAAATCTTTTGATCAAGGCAGATTCCCCCAAAACGTAAAAAGAGGGCGCGCCCCGATTCGGCAATAAACTTCGGAACACACCCTCTTTTTTTTATATTACACAAACAACAAAGGGAAAGACTAATTTAATTCCTCTTTGCCGCCACGGCCTCCCTGATCAGACCCGCAATCTCCTCCCTGGAAGACCCCGCCCCCGGGGGGAATACCCCGTCAAAGCCTATCTTCTTCAAGCCCGGCTCGTCCTCCGGGGGGAATATCCCGCCGATGACGAAAACGGTGTTGTCAAAGATTCCCTTCTTCTTCGCCGCATCGATGAGATCCTGTCCCAGGACCATCTCACCTCCGCAGTATGTGCTGATACCGATAACGTCCACGTCCTCGTCGGAGGCGGTATCCACAATAACATCCGGCAGGGCGTTTCCGAGGAGTATTACCTCCATCCCCGCATCCCGAAGCATCCCCGCCACCGTGAAGAGGCCCCGCGTGTGGCTCTCCAGGCTGAACTGCGCCATCAATACCTTAATCGTCTTATCTGCCATTATCAAAACCTCCGTTTAACCCCGATGGATCGCCCCCACAAAACCTTCCCCTCTCCTCAACTCGACTGCCGCCCATCCATCGGGCGAAATACAATATCAATTTTATAAACAGCCTTATATTTTTCGAGACAAACTTCGTTCACCTGTAAGCTCGACCTCTCGCTCCTATGTAAATATAGGCGGTCTCCAGGTTCCGAACGCCTCGGTGAAGGCCCTTCTCATCTCCCCCTCGGTGGCGTCGGCTCTGGCCGCCTCGACCGTCCTGTAGGTAATGTTCTCCCCCTTCTTGCAGGCATCCACGAGAGCTTTGAGCGCGCTCTCCACCTTGTCGTTGTCCCTCTTCTCCCTCAACTTCTCAAGCTTGGCCTTCATCTGCTCGTAGAGCTTTGTGTTGAACTGGCTCGCCTCGATGGGCGGAAGCTCTACGTTCGAGGCCTTGTAGGTATTCTTGCCTACGACCTTTATCTCGCCGGTCTCGATCATCTTCTGCTCCCTCTGGATGAAGTTGGCGACCTTGCTGTGGAGCCAGCCGCTGTCCACCGCCTCAACCAGCCCCCCCATCTTCTCGATCTCTTCCAGCTCGTTTAAGATTTGCCTCTCCACCTCGTTGGTCAGCGACTCCACGTAAAATGATCCGGCCAGCGGATCGACCACCTGGGTCACCTGAGACTCCGCCTCGATTATCTGCTGGGTCCTGACCGAAGGCATGAGCGTCCTCTCCGACGGGACGGAGTAGGCTTCGTCGTAGGTGTCAACGTGCAAAGACTGGGTCCCGCCGAGGACCGCGGAGAGGCCGTGATAGGCGGCCCTTATTATGTTGTTCAACGGCTCCTCCCGCATAAGGGAGATACCTGATGTCTGGATGTGGCACTTCAGCCACATGGAGCGGGGGTCCTGGGCGTCGAAGCGGTACTTCATGATCTTGTACCAGAGCCTCCTTATAGCCCTAAGCCTCGCGACCTCCTCGAAGAAGTCGTTGGCGAAAGACCAGAAGAACGCTATCCTCTTGCCGGCCCAGTCCGCGTCGTGGCCCCGCCTCATCATCTCGTTTATTATCTCGATGCCGTTGGCCACCGCCACCGCCATGGCGGTTACGCCGGAGGTGCCCTCCTCCCTCAGGTTGTATCCGTTCAGCGTGATGTAGCTCCACTTGGGGACCTCTTTTCTGATGAACTCGATGTTGTCGCACTGAACCCTGAACGTGTCCTTCGGGGGGATATACTCGGAGGCGCCCCTGACGACGTTTTCCATTATGAAATCGTTCTGGACGCTGCCGATAAGCTTGTCCCACGGAATCCCCCTCCGCTCCGCCATAGCGAGGTACATCGGAAAGAGGATGGCGGTGTTTCTCGGATAATGGGTGATAACGGCGACACTTATCTTGTCCAGGGGAAGGTCCTTGAAGATGGCCGTCATGTCGTCCACACAGTCTATCGGGACGCCCACGACGCCCACCTGCCCCCTCGACTCCGGCTCGTCCGAGTCGAACATCTGCACGGTGGAGAGGTCGAGGGCGAGCCCAAGACCCGTGGCTCCCTGATCCACCAGGAACTTGAAGCGCTTGTTCATCTCCTCGGGTGATCCAGCCCCGGGAAGTGGCCTCATCGTAAACGACCTGCCCCGGTACATGTTCGGATGGATCCCCCGTGTATAGGGCTCCTCTCCCGAGTTCCCCAGGTCTTCGAGATAGTCGAAATCCTCGACGTCGAGGGGAGTGTAGATCATCTTCTTGTTGATCTCAGAGCCGATGATCGTGTGGGGGGTAACCTCCCAGTTCTCCCGATCGTTCTCGCGAACCTTCTCGCCCTTCCACCGATCGAAGCTCTCCTTGATCCCGGCCAAAGCCTCCTTGTTGTAAAGAGGAGTCCGCTTCCTCCCCTTAATCTTGGACTCCAAAATCTCCTTTGTTGTCTTGTCTGCACCCATTTTAAATTCTCCTATGATTCTCCTATGATAAATATCTCCTTGTTAACTCACTAATTCCAACCGTCCCGTCCTATTAGGGACGATTATTTATTTACAATATAGATGAATCCGCTGTTTCATTACCGCCCCGACCGTGAATCATAAAAACTGCTGTCACCTTTCACCCGAATCCGCTCACAAACAAAATCCCGACCAAGCATTCCTCATCCCGATCCTTTCTTGGCCCTCTTGGATATCTCCGCGGCCATGACCGCCGCCCCGAGCGCCGTTACCGTCTGGGGATTTTCCGATAACCTGACCTCTACTCCCAGCTCATCCCTGATGCTCTTCACGAGCCCGATGTCAAGCCCCCCCCCGCCGCTTACGGCACACTCCTCTTTCAGACCTATCCTCTCGATGAGAGACACGATTTTTTCGGCCATCGCCCTGTGGACTCCGGCCAAGATATCTTCCTTTGAGAAGCCCTCGGAGACCCGGGAGATCGCCTCCGTTTCCCAGAAGACCACGCATCCGGTCGTAAAGCGGACCGGGTTTTTCGCCTTAAGGGATAGCTCGCCGATATCATCCACATCGATCCTCAGGACGTTCCCAATTACGTTAAGGAACTGGCCGCTTCCGGCGGCGCATTTTTCGCTCACCACGAAGTCCCCCACCTGGCCGAGCTCGTTTACGTGGATTATCCGGCTCGACTGACCCTGAACGTCGATTATCGTCCTAACGTTAGGGAAGAGGGAGTTTATCCCCCTGGCCGCGCACCTGATGTCGTCAGCCATTTCGTCGGAGAACGAGACGCTCTCCCTCCCCTGGCCCGTCGCCACCGTAAACTCCACATCGTCGAAGCTTATCCCCGCCTTTTCCAGCAGCCGTACCCTCAAGCTTTCGGCCACCTCTCCGTACTTGTAGCCGGAGGGGAGGGTCTCCTCGGCCGCGGGCGCCCCGTCCTTGGTTATCGCCCCCTTCGCCGCCTCCGAGCCGATGTCTATGCCCATAAACCACGCCATTGTTAATCTATCCGCATCAGCCGTAAAGAACCGGCTTTTCGATGACCCTCTCCTTTACCTTGAGGGGCTTGTTCTCCTCTATCGCCTTTAACGCCCTCTCCCTGCCGAGGACCGCTGCCCCCATCGCTCCCGTTATCAGAGGCTCCGGCGGAACGAGGACGTCGTATCCCACGTGCTCGCTCACCGCCTTTACCACCCCGGGATTTTTGGCCACCCCACCGGTGAGGACGACGTCCGGCTCGATCTTGAGGGTTCTCGCCATTCTGACCACCTTTCCAGCTATCGAGTCGTGAAGGCCGGCTATGATGTCGGGAAGGGCAACACCCTCCGAGAGATACGACACGACCTCCTGCTTTGCAAAGATGGTGCATATGCTGCTTATCGTTATTTTTTTCGTCGAATCCATCGATATCGCTCCCAGATCCTCAACCTTGACTCCCAGGGTCCCGGCCAGAACTTCTAAGAACCTGCCGGTTCCGGCGGCGCACTTGTCGTTCATGACGAAGTCGAGGAGCCTCCCGTCCTCGATCTTCATCCCCTTCGCGTCCTGGCCGCCGATATCGATGGCGAAGCGGACGCTCGCAAAGTCCACCGCCACCCCCCGCGCGTGGCACGTAAGCTCCGTGATCTGCCTGTCGGCAAAGGGGACGTTTATCCTCCCATAGCCGGTGGCCACGAGGTAGGTTATCTCCTCAAAGGAGATGCCAGCCTCACCAAGGGCGTCCTCCATGACGTTTCCCGCAAGGTGGCGGTGCTCCGCTCCTGTTGGGCCGATGATCTTAGCCTCGATCGCCCCAGCGTCGTCGATTATCACCACCTTGGTCATGGTGGAGCCTATGTCGATCCCCGTGAAGTGGATGGTTAAGTCCCCCTTTTACTCCCCAAATTAAATCAATGGACGATGAATCCAGTTTATCTTTCAAAGAACCGCCCCACTTCTTCCAGCGAGGGTCGTTCTCACCCGCCCCCAAAAGACTAAAACCGGACTTACCGACCGACAGGCCGACCGGCTCAGTCGAGCGTCTCGATGAAGGCCTCGATCCGTGTTCTCAACGGCGCCAGCGCCGCCTCCGTGTAGTCCGGCTCTATGTAGATGCTCTTGATCCCGACGTGCTCGAAGTAGTCCTTCAGCCCCGGAATCTCGTAGCCGTGGATGTCGCAGTATCTGAGGGAGTGAAGGATCACCCCGTCCACGCTCCAGTCGTCGACGAACTCCTTTATGTAGCTGAACCTGCTATCGAGGTCCTCCATGTAGTCCTTTTTGAGCTCCCCGTACTTCGCCTCCCTGAACGTCCTGGGGCACTTGAGGTCAACGAGGTAGTGGTCGGCGAGTCCGACCAGGGGATCCTTTGTAACCTCTACGTCCGGGAAGAAGGGCCTCGTCCCTACGCAGGTGTCGTCCATAACCACGTCCGCCCCCACGTCCTCGATCAGCTCGAAGAGGGCGGTGTCGTCGATTATACTCCCCCAGAGGAGGAGCCTCTTCTTGTCGTTCCCGCCCTTTGCATCCCGCGACTTAACCTCGGAGATCACCTCTCTCAACAGCTCGTTTCCCTCCTCCACGGGAAGGCTCATAACGGCGATGAGGGCCTCCACCGTCTCCACTCCGCTGATGAGGGGCGGGTCAGGCTTCTTCAGGTCGAAGAGCTCCCTCACGAGGCCCCTCTGCTCGTTGTGCGCCTTTACCGCGCCCGTGATCGTCTCGTCGGTGATCTTCTTTCCGGTGTACTTTTCGAGGGACATCCTGAAGTCGTTAAGGATGTCTCTCAAATGCTCCCTCGCTGCGTCGTGGACGGTGTGGGGGGTGTCAATGAAAAATGTGTATTTCGTGTCTATGTATGTTTTCCAGATGTGGGCGAGCTTTTCGGCCACCTCGCAGGCGTGGGCCATAACGACACCGTCGAGGAAATCGTATCTTCCCTTTAGCCCTATGTCCATAACGCTCCTGAGGTAAGGACAGACGACCGTGGGGAGGCAGGCCTCCACCTTGGTTTTCGGCTCCCTCAGGTCGCCGAAGAGGCGGTACGGCACCATGCCGGCGGCCGTTATTATCTCGATCACCGGATAGATGCAGAGGTATCCGACTATTTCTTTACCCTCAGCCTTGAGCTCCTTTGCCCTTTTGGCCCTGTCGCCGTATATCTCGTGCGCCCTCGCTGTTCCCTTTTGTGCCCCTGTAGCCATTACTTAACCCTCTATGATATTAATTTAGAACATTAACTTAAAACGAAACGACAGCCTAAAAGTAGCTTGCTCACAACATCACCACTCCAGCCCCTCCTTCTTTCTCATCTCCCTGTTGTGCTCCATCGTCTCCTCGAAGGCCTCCGCCTTTCTCATCGCATCTTCCGGGTCGAAAAGCTTGAGGTCAACGATGTCCCCCTCCACCACGAGGGACGGCACCTTGTATTTTTTCATTAATCTATCCTGAACGAGGTAGAGGTGGTTCGTGGCGGTCCTGCAGGTTATAAGGGGGTGCAGAAAGGCGCCGTCGCACTGGTACTCCCTGGCGTACTCGAGGTAGGGATAGGCAAAGTAGCCCCACCACTCCTCGTTTTTGAGGGCGTTTTTGTAGTAGCCGGTGAGCCACTGGTAGGTAAACCTCGCCATCCTCTCAATGGGATCGTTTATGCCGGCGAGATCAAGGGGCTTGGGCGGATGGTAGGCCCAGCTCTCTATGACGAAGTTCCAGCCCCGCTCCGCCAGACGGTCGAAGATTTTGAGGCTGTGCCACGGGGGCAGCTCCGCAAAGACGAGCCTGTACTTCTCGTTCTCCACCGCCCCCACATTCTCCTCGACCCGCTTTTTCGTCTCGTCGTAGAGGTCCTGATAGAGTTTTATCAAGACCTTCAGGTCGCCGGCGGGATAGAGGCACCCGGTCATGCAGGTCCAGAAGTCCCTGGAGTGCATGGGGCAGGGCTTGGTCTTTCTCAGCTCGTTCGTCTCGTACCAGATACGGTTCATCTCGAGGATATCGCTCACGATCTCCTCTAATCTATCCCAGTCCATCTTCTTCTTCAGGAGAGACTCGACGAACTTGACGAACTCCCTGAGCTCCTTGACCATGAACTGGATGTTCCTCTCGTGGACACCCTCCTCCAGTCCTTCCTCCACGCCGGGCTGGGGGATCTCCAGCGTCCAGACAGGGGCGTCGAGGTAGCGCCCCAGGGCCTGGAACCACTTGTACCTCGTATCGCAGAGGGTCCCCGCGGCCATGAGGAGCACCGGCTTGGGCATCCCGCCCATGGGTGCCTCCGGGGGTATCTCCCCCAGGTCTTTCATCCTGGCGGCGTAGCCTATGCAGTTTCTGGCGTACCCGCACATGTGGGACGGAAAGCCCTCCGAGTCTGAGCGCTCAAGATACGACTGTGCGGTGCCCATCGCCGCGCATACGGCGCCGTAGTTCTCCGGATAGACGGCCTCTATTCCCATGGCCATGATGATGGAATCCCCCTCCCACCAGTTGACCATCGACCAGGCGGTCGGCTTTCCGGCCTGCATCGCCGCAACAGTCAGCTTGTACACCTCGTCTATCCTCGACCTGAGCGGATACATCGCCTTCGGTCTGCTTATCGCCCTCTTTTTTTCTTCCTTGGCCATAGTCTTACCGTTATCCGTTAGATTGTTATAATATCTTTCTCTTTTTTTTCAGCTTTAAACTTCAAGCCTTAAGCCCTTGGCCCCCCGCCTTTGGTTAAGGGATTCCCATCGACAGCCCCTATCAAAGCCTTCCAGTTAAAAAATCCGAAACAGAAAAGCCGCTCACCCGTTAAGTGAATCGAGTCAATATCAATATCCCAATATCCCAATATCCGCCGAATCGCCGAGGGCCTTTGCCGTCAACCGGCAAGCACTCTATATTTAACCTGCTCCGTCAACAGGGAATCTGTGACGGCCGTAAGGCGCGGATATCCGATATACAGTTGAGATGTAGGAGATTTCTATCCACTCCTTACGACCATCCCCGAACGCTTCCTTGCCCATACTATTCTAATCCAAGCCCAAATTCCCTGATTCAACTTACGTTCATACACACCTTGAAGGCCGACTATCCCCTCACACGAAACTATCTTCAATTAACTGTCGATCGGCCCCCGAAAAAACGAGAGGCCGGGCAACCCGAAGCCCCTTAGGCCTCGAAGTTGAACAGCGGCCTCGCCATATCGCCGGCGGAGTACTTGTCTCCGGGGAAGACCTTGACGCCCATGACGACCCTCTTTCCGATGAGGCCCATATCCACCTTGCTTGGGGCTATGTCTATCAGGTTTCCCATGAGCCAGGGGCCCTCGTCGAGCTCCACCATCACGATTATGTATGGGGCCTCGCACTCCCTGCCTTCGGCCGCAACGTAGTTTGTTGTAAAAGTCTTTATCGCGCCCTTTCCCGAAAGCTCTATGATATCGAGGTTTGTACCGGTGCACTCGGAGCAGACCATCTTCGGCGGGACGGTAATCGCGCCGCAGTCGCCGCACTTGAGGCCCATGAGCTTGTTTTTCTTTAACGCCTTATTGAAATCGTTGAAACTCAGTTTGTATTCCATTTTTACCAACCCCTCTCCAGAATAAGGTTAACGAGTGTGCCGCCATCACCGCCCAGCGTGTCGGTCATGCCGACCTTGGCGCCCTCGACCAGCCTCTCCGGCTCCACCTCTCCGCGGAGCTGGTTCACTACCTCGTACACCTGCCCGCCGCCGGTCGCGCCTATCGGGTGGCCCTTGGCCTTAAGTCCCCCGGAGGGATTTATCGCTACCTTGCCGCCGATATCCGCCTCTCCCTTCATCCACGCATTGCCTGAGGTCCCGAACTCGAAGAAGCCGAGGCTCTCCGCCGCGATGAGGCTGGCGATGGAGAAGCAGTCGTGGAGCTCGCAGACGTCGATGTCGTCCGGGGTCTTTCCCGCCATCTTGTAGGCCTGCTTGGAGGAGACCTCCCTCGAGTATATCCTGGGGAGGTGCTTATTCTGGCTGGAGAGGGGCCCCGCGGAGGATTGCCCTATACCGGTGATGAATACCGGCTTGTCGGTGAGCTTCTTTGCGGTTTCCTCGGACGCCAGTATTACGGCCGACCCCCCGTCGGAGAAGGGACAGCAGTCGTGGAGCTGGATCGGCGTCGAGACCATGAATGACTTGAGAACGTCCTCTATGGACACTTCCTTTCTCATCTGAGCCTTGGGGTTGTGTATACCGTGCTTGTAGGACTGGACGGACACCTGGGCCATCTGCTCCTTGAGCTTTTTCAGATCTATCTTGTAGTGGCTGGCGTAGAGATGGGCCAGCATGGCGAATACCCCCGGAAATGTTATTCCGCTGGGGAACTCGTAGCGGCTGTCGCTGAACATGGCGAAAGTCCTCGTAGCCAGCGGTGTGCCCATCGTTGCGGCCCTTTCCACGCCGCCCGCTAAAACCATGTCGTAGAAGCCGGAGGCCACCCACATGAAGGCGTCCCTCACCGCCATCGAGGCGGAGGCGCAGGCACCCTCGTACCTGTTTGCGGGGACGTTGAAACAGCCGATGTTTTCCGCGGCAAAGGCCTGAACCATCCCCTGGCCTTCGGAGAAGTCCCCGAGGACGTTCCCGACAAAGAGCGCTTCAATATCCTTCGACTTGATATTAGACTTGGCCATCGCCTCCAGCGCCGCCTCGGCGAAGAGCTCCACCTCGGTCTTTTCCTGTGCGGCCGTAAAATTGGTCTGGGCCACACCTATAACTGCTACCTTTTTCACTACCTTCCCTCCTTTATTTTAATATTAAAAATCATAATTTTAAAATCATCTTTCGCCGCCCCGGCGGCCGCCCCTACATCCAACGGCACACCGGATCGGTAGTAACCAACAAACAGGCGGAAATAAAACGACTAAAACGTGAAGAGATCGATCCCGCCGCTGACGACAAGCTCCGCCCCGGTTATATAGCTCGACTCCTCAGACGCCAGGAAGGCGACCGCATTGCTCAGCTCCTCCGGGTCTCCCGCCCTTCTCATGGGAACCCTCTTTTTTATCCTCTCCCTGAAGGGCTCGGCCACGTCGTAGAAGCTCCCTCCTTCGAAGACTCCCAGGATGATCACGTTGCAGGTTATATTGTTCCTTGCGCCCTCGAGGGCCACGGTCTTCGTCAGCCCGATAAGCCCCGCCTTGGTCGCGGCGTAGCTGCACTGGCCGAAGCCGCCGAGGGTTCCGGTCACCGACGAGATATTTACTATCCTTCCCCAGTTCTTCTCCACCATATCCGGCATCATCGCCTTGATGCAGTTGAAGGCCCCGGTCAGGTTTATGCTCAAGTCCCTATCCCAGTCCTCCCTGTTCATATCGACTATCTTTACGGCCCTTACTATACCGAAGGCCGCGTTGTTCACGAGAATGTCCACAGGGCCGAGCTCCTTTTTGACAGCCTCGGCGGCGGACTTCACTTCCGCCTCGTCAGAGATGTCCACCTTGACCGGCATCGCCTTGACACCCAGAGCCCTTATCTCTTCCGCCACCGCCTCGACCTTTTCCATGTTCCTGTTTCCGGTCAGGGCCACATCGGCGCCGCTCTTGGCAAGCACCAGCCCGTGGACCCGCCCGAGACCCCCGGAGCCTCCCGTTACGAACGCTACTTTTCCTTTCAAGGACATTTTTAGATTACCTCCTCTTTTTTGCTATATATTATTCCAAGATATTTATCAAAATATCAGACCCGCCCCACTTCCCCTACCCTCGTATGTCCAGAACTTCAGCTATAATCCTCTCCGTCGTATATCCGGCAGATATCGCCGATATTTTTGAATATCTCCTCCGCCGCGCTGTAGGGATCGATCTCCCCGGATGCGGCCATCTTCTGGACGAGGTCGTAATAATCACCGCCGGAACGGACGACCCCCTCCACAGCCTCGTCCACCATTCGGCTCACGATCTTGACCACCTCCGCCTTTGACCTCTTGATGCGCCTTTCCTCCAACCCCCCCGACTCTTCGAGGTACTTGTAGTGCTCCTCGATGACCTCCAGGAGATCCTCTATCCCCTCGTCCATCGTTGCCACGGTCTGAACTATCCTCTCCTTCCACCCCTTGTCTCCCTTGTCTCCCAGCTGCAGCATGAATTCGAGCTCCGAAACCGCCCTGGATGTCTCCGGGCGATCCGCCTTGTTAACCACGTAGATATCGCCGAACTCGAGGATGCCCGCCTTGATGCTCTGGACGGCGTCACCGCCGCCCGGCATGGTGACGATAATTAGGGTCTGGACGAAGTTCTCGATGTCGATCTCGTCCTGGCCCACGCCGATCGACTCCACGATGATGACATCCATCTTGAAGGCGTCCAGGATGTTGATCACGTCGTTGGTCGCGATGGCAAGCCCCCCCGACGACCCCCTCGTCCCCATGCTCCTGATGAAGACCCCCTTGTCGCCTGTGAGTTCCAGCATCCTGACCCTGTCGCCTAAGAGGGCGCCGCCGGTCAGGGGGCTTGTGGGATCGACGGCGATTATCCCCACGGTCTTTCCCCGCCTCCTGTAGGCCATCCCCAGCTTTGCGATAAGGCTGCTCTTGCCCACACCGGCAATACCTGTAATCCCGATGATATGGGAGCCGCCCCCGTGCTTGTATAGCCTCTTTATTGCGTCCCGCGCCCCGGGGTCGTTGTTCTCCACAAGGGTAATCAGCCGGGAGAGAGCCTGCTTTTCACCGTTCAACAGCCTATCTACGAGGTCGGCCTCCCTCGCCTTATCCGATGATGAATCTCCCTTCTGTTTCGCCTTCTCTGTAATATCTATTTTCCTCTTCTCCTAAATCATCCAGCCTGGAACCACTGTCATTTAACGTCTATCTCGATTACTTTTTAAATAGCAAAATTGCGTATTAGAATTACATTATTTTACAGTCACGTCAAGAAAATTTTTCTAATTTTCTGTTTTTCTTACAAAATATCCTGCAATACGAACGAACGTTCGGTCATAACGGCTTGCACACTAATAAACAAACAAAATTCCGCTTCTCAAAAATCAGAGGAACGCAGTTAAAACAAATTCGACTTCAAGTTAAAAGATTGGCACTAAATCGATATACAAAACTACCCAACCGACACCGATCAAGCCCCAAAAAAGAGCGTATCTTTTTTACTCAAGGCCTTCAGCCCTCAGTACATTCCCTCTATTATGTCCCTGTACATCTCGTTTATCTGCTTGCGCTTTACCTTCATGGTGGGAGTCAGCTCGCCGTCCTCCTGATCGAGCCTCTTGTCGAGGATGGTGAACTTCTTTATCGTCTCGACCCTGGCAAGCTCTCCGTTTACGTTTTCCACCTCCCTGTCGATGAGTTTAACAATCTCGGGGTTCCTCGAGAGGCTGGCGTAGGTGGTAAAGGGTATCCTGCTGTCCTGGGCGTATTTCGTGACGTTTTCCTCGTCGATCAAGATCAGCGCCGTGAGGTACTTTCTCTTCTCGCCTATTATCACCGCATCGTTTATATACGGCGACATCTTGAGCTTGTTCTCGATGAACTGGGGGGCGATGTTCTTCCCCCCGGACGTGATCAGGATATCCTTCTTCCTGTCGGTTATCGTCAGGAAGCCCCCGTCGTCCATCACGCCCACGTCGCCGGTGTGAAGCCAGCCTTCGATCAGGGTATCTGCGGTAGCTTGCGGATTCTTGAAGTATCCCTTGAACACGTTTCCGCCCTTGACCAGGATCTCGCCGTCCTCTGCGATCTTTACCTCAACGCCGGGGAGCGGCTGTCCCACCGTCCCGAGCTTGATGTTGTCCCCCTGGTGGATGGTTGCGGGGCCGGAGTCCTCCGTCTGGCCGTAGACCTCCCTCATCGGGACGCCTATGGCGTGGTAGAACTCCAAAACGGCGGGCGATATCGGGGCGGCGCCGGAGATAATGAAACGGGCGCGCTCCAGCCCCAGGCGCTCCTTGAGCTTTCTCATGACGACGTAGTGATACAGCTTGTAGAGGAGCTTTAGCTTTAAAGGCACCCCCTCGGGGCTGAACTTCGCCACCACGTATCTCATCCCCGCATCTATGGCCCGGTTGAAGATTATCCTCTTAAACCACGTGGCCTCCTGCATCTTGAGGATGATCGTCGAGTGGTACTTCTCCCAGATTCTCGGGACGCCGAAGACGACCGTGGGGGATACCTCCCTCATGTTGTCGGATACCGTATCCAGATTTTCAATGAAGTTGGACGTGTAGCCGAAGTAGATCCCGTTGAATACGGTCATCACCCTCTCTGCGATGTGGGACAGCGGAAGGTAGGACAGTATCTCGTCGTCGCTGTAGATGGGATTGGTCTTTCCCAGCGAATCGGTCGTCCAGATGATGTTGCTGTGGGTGAGCATCGCCCCCTTCGGCGGGCCGGTGGTTCCGGATGTGTACACGATAAGGGCGGTGTCGTCCGCATCGATGGCCTTGAGCCTCTCGCCTACGGCGTCAGGACTTTTCTTCGCGTACTCCCTTCCCATTTCGAGGAACTCGTCAAAGCTCATAACCATCGGATCCGAAAACCTCTTGAGTCCCTCCATGTCGATGATGATTATTTTTTCGAGGCCGGAAAGCCGATCCCTCACTTCCAATGCTTTGTCCAGCTGCTCCTCGTCCTCAACGAAGTAGAAGCGGGATTCGGAGTGGTCGAGGATGTAGTGGACCTCGGCGGCGGCGTTGGTGGTGTAGATCGCCGTGGTGATTCCCCCCGTCGTCTGAATCCCCATGTCGATGAAGAGAAACTCGGGACGGTTCTCGGATATCAGGGCAACCCTCTCCCCCTTTTTCACCCCTAAGGACAAAAGCCCGTTTGCGACCTCCCTTGCCCTCCCTGCGTATTCCTCCCACGAAATGTCGTGCCAGATGCCGAACTCCTTCTTTCGCATGGCCACCCTCTTTTTTTCCCTCTTGGCCCTGCTGTAAAGGTATTCCGGAACGGTGTTGAAGTCGCCCAATTTATCTCTGATCTCGGTCTCTTCCAATTGATCCGCCTCCTGAAAAGGATTTTCCTATTTCAAATTGTTCATTAAGATTTAAAACAGAAATGGTCCGCTGTCTCTAATTCGTACTGAAATACTTATATATTATAACACAAAAAATATTGTCGGGAAAATATCGTAGGGAAAACAAGGACGCCCCCCCACGCTGTATGAAAATCGACCGCAAAAAAAATGAATGTGGAATATGAGAAATCCCTCCTATCACCCCCTCCCCTAATTAAAATCAAAAAGCCGACAAACAGTAAACGTCCTTCTCCCCCCATCGGCCATCGACCGAGCCCGGCCTATCTCCACCTCTTCTTCCTCTTGTAACGCTTGAAGCCCTTCACCGAGTCCTCCTTGACCGCCCCGAGGTAGAACTCCTTGACGTCCTCGTTCTCCATCAGGCTCTCGCAGCTGTCGGAGAGGACTATCCTTCCGGTCTCCAGGACGTAGCCGTAGTCCGCGATGTGAAGGGCCATGTTCGCGTTCTGTTCAACGAGGAGGATGGTAACCCCCTCCCTGTTTATCTCCCTTATTATCTCGAATATCTCCCTGACCAGTATGGGGGCGAGCCCGAGGGACGGCTCATCCAACATTAAAAGCTTCGGGCGGGACATGAGCCCCCTGGCGATGGCCAGCATCTGCTGCTCCCCGCCGGAGAGGGTGCCTGCAAGCTGCTTCGACCTCTCCCCCAGAACGGGAAAGTACTTCAACATCCGCTCGTAGTCGGCGTCGATGCCCTCCCTATCCCTTCTCCTGTAGGACCCCATCCTCAGGTTCTCTTTGACCGTAAGCTCCGGGAAGACCTCCCTCCCCTCCGGGACGTACGATATCCCGAGGGAGACGAGGTTTTCCGCTTTTTTCCGCTCTATGCTTCTGCCGTCAAACACGATGGTGCCCTTCTCCGGCTGATCTTCGAGGAGGCCGGCGATAGTCTTCAGGATAGTCGTCTTTCCCGCGCCGTTCGCCCCGAGGATAGTGACGATGCTCCCCCTCTCGACTGTGAGCGAGATGCCCTTCAAGGCGGTTATCTTGCCGTAGAGCGTCTCGATATTTGAAACCTTAAGAAAGCCCGCCCCCTCTCCGAGATTCCCCTTGGCTCTCCCGCCTCCTCCCCCCTTATCTCCCCGAACGCTATCGGCCTTACTCATTTGCGGCCTCCTCCTCCCCCAGATATGCCCTTATCACCTCGGGGTGCTTCTGTATCTCCTCCGGCTTTCCCTGGGCGATCTTCCTTCCGAAGTTCAGCGCCATGATCTCGTCTGAGATGTTCATGATCAGGTTCATGTCGTGCTCGACGAGAATTACGGTGATCCCGAAATCGTCCCGGATGTCCTTGATCCAGATCATCAGGTCTTCCCTCTCCTCGAGATTCATCCCCGCCGACGGTTCGTCGAGAAGCATGATGACGGGATCCGTGGCAAGGGCCCTTCCCAGCTCCACGAGCTTCCTCGTCCCGTAGGGGAGATTTATGACAAACTGGTTTCTCGCCGACTGGAGGTCTAAAAAGTCGATGATCTCCTCCGCGACCTCCCGGTGCTCTATCTCCTCTCTCGCCATAAACTTGGTAAATGAGAACATCGATCTCAGCACGCCCCCCTTCATGTGAATGTGCCTCCCCAATAGGATGTTGTCGAGGGCGGTCATGTGGGAGAAGAGCTCGATGTTCTGGAAGGTGCGGGCTATGCCCAGCTTGGCGACCTTGTAGGGTTTCTTTTTGGTTATATTAACGTCGTTAAAAAATATCTTACCGCCGTCCGGCCTGTAGTTTCCGCTGATGCAGTTGAATATCGTCGTCTTTCCGGCCCCGTTCGGGCCGATTATGGAAAATATCTGACCCTTCTCGAGCTCAAAGGATACGTCCGACAGGGCGGAAATCCCCCCGAAGGCGATTGACAGATTGGATACGGTCATGATGGACATCGATAAAGTCTCACGATCATATAAAAACGGTAAATCTAAAAATGGGGGCGGGGGAGATCCCCCGCCCCTCAAAAGCAAAATCTCTATTCTGCAGGATAGATCCAGCCGGTTATATCCTCCAATGTGCCGGTCTCGGCGTTCGCCTTCATAAGGAAGAAGGAGGTCTGTCCCCGGTGATCCCTCTTGGAATAGGTCACGTCGTGAATGAACATCCCTGAAACGTGCTTGAAGGAGTTCATCGACTTGATGAGGGACTTCCTGGTCAGGGGTCCTTTCACCCCCTTGAGCCCCTCTACAAGGTACTCCGCGAAGTAGAAGCCGGCCATGGTGAATGTCCCCACCGCCTTGTCCACGTCGCTATCCGCGTACTCCTCCAGCGCCTTCCTGTACCATAAGGCTCCCTCGGAATCTCCCTGGGGATTCGGCGCGAAGTTCGCCAGGATGGCACCGTCCCAGGCCTTGCCGAGAAGCTTGATCATTACGGGGTCGGAGATGGCGCTGGTACCGAGCCACTGGGGCAGAAATCCCAGCTGTGCGCAGGTTCCTACGAAGAGGGCGGAGTGCCTCGCCGTTCCGTAGATCACAACCGCATCCGGATTGGCCTGCTTCATCTTGAGGGCGTGGGCGGAAAAATCGGTGTCGGAGACTTCGTAGGCGACCTTCTCCACCAACTCTATGCCGTTATCCATGGCGGCCTTCTCCGCCCCGGCAAGCCCGTCTCCGCCGAACTCGTCGTTCTGGTAGAAGACGCCGAGCGTTTTTATCCCGAGCTCTTTCGCGGCGTAGTTTACAAGGGCCTGGGCTCCCAGGTAGTACTGGGGATAACCCACAAAGACATTATCCAATGCCGGCTCGGAGATGGAGCGGTTGCCGCCGATAACTCCGATCCAGGGCACGTCACTCTGGTCGAGGTAGTCCTTCACCGCCTGAACGTTGGCGGCCCCGAGGACACCCACGATCGCGAAGACCTTCTCCTCTTCGACGAGCCTCTTCACGTTGGTGAGGGCGTTGGGGGGCATGTAGCCGTCATCCAGGATGACTATCTTAAGATTTCTCCCGTTTATCCCTCCCTCGGCGTTGATCGCCTCGAAGTAGGTCTCCATGGCCCGCTGGACGGCGCCCCAGGCATTGGCGGGACCGGTAAGCGGCCCCGTGGTACCGATCAGTATCTCCGTATCGGTGACGCCGGGTACCTCCTCAGGCGCCTTGGGCTCACATCCAATCACACAAAAGAGCCCGAAGATTAGAACAAAAACTGCAAGTAGTCTAAACGCTTTCATAATATACACCTCCAATAAAAAATGGTGCTAATACGTCAAAAAACCAACCTTCATATATCACCTCCTTTTACATCATACTGAAACCCTTGAAACCCTATTCTATTTCTACACCTTCTTTACGTAATGCCTCGCCAGAAGCCCCGACGGCCTGATGCACAAAACGATAACGATCACCAGAAACGCGAAGGGGGTCTTGAGGTCCATAGAGACGTAAAACCCGAACAGGTTCTCGGTAATCCCAAGTATCCAGCCGCCTATTATGGCGCCCGGAAGGCTTGTCAATCCCCCCATCGTCGCGGCGGCGAAGGCCTTCAAAAACGGAAACAACATGGTGTTCGTATTCAGGTAGAACTTCGCGGCGGTAAGGATCCCCGCTATAGCCCCGAGGACGGAGCTGATTCCCCAGGTTAGGGCGAAGATCCTCTTGGTCTTGATCCCCATGAGCCTGGCCGCGGATTCGATCTGGGAGGTAGCCCGCATGGCGGTCCCCACCTTCGAAAACCTGAAGAACAAGAAGAGAAAAACTATGAGGAGCGCCGTTATCGCGAGGATCATCAGGTCGAGCTGGCCTACCTCGATACCCCAAAACGCGACCTTCTTGAAGTTCTCCGGCCCCATCGGGTTGGGCAGGGCGTGATCCTGGGTGCCGAAAAAGCTGCTCGCCACCCCGTCGAGCATCAGCCATATCCCTATGGTAATGACGATAAGGCCGAGCTGTGTCGGCTCCTGGGCCGGCCCCATCGTGAAGAACTCTATAAGGAAAAAGAGAAAGAAAAAGAGAAATATGTAGAACACCGCCATTTTTGACAGCATCTTGAATATTACATAGAAGACGGGAAGGTATTCGGAGAGAAGCGCAAGAAGTCCATCGAACAGCGCCGTTTGCGACAAGAGAAGCGACATGACGCAGCCCGTAAATGTAACCACCAGAAAGAAAAGGACCTTCCATCTTGTTATAGGCCTCAACGTGAAGAACTCTATTGCGGCGCCCAAAAAAAACGCCAGGATAAATATTATTATCAGGATAAGGATAAAGACGAGGGTCAGGGGAAGCCCGCTCTCCCCTCCGGAGGAAGAGCTTACGGCCGCAATAATCCGGGGCATATGTTTTTCCATCAAGGTGTAGCAGCAGAAGGTGATAAACATCCCCATGTTTCCGTGGGCGAAGTTCAAGACCTCCGAGGTCTTGTATATAAGGACTACCCCCAGGGCGATCATCCCGTAGAGGCTCCCCACCGCCAGGCCCTGAAGAGTCAAATATGTAATATCCCCGTTCATATCGCCCTATCCATATCGATTCCCCAATTGACAATTTATATTAAAACGGCCACATCATCCAGTATACCTTCAGTCTTATCCAGATTCCCCTGATCCCCAGCGGCTCGAGCATGATTATGACGACCATAATGGCACCAATAACGATGATGTTCAGATCCCCGTGCCCCGATAGGAGCTGGGGAAGTATCGTAAAGAGGGAGGCCCCGGCGATAGATCCCAGAATAGAGCCGAGCCCGCCGACGACGATTATGGCGAGCATCGTGATGGAGGAGATCAGGCTGTACTGTACCGGGGCTATAAACTGAATCATATGCGCCTGCATCGCCCCCGCCATCCCGGCATAAAAGGCGGAGATCGCAAAGGCGAGCGTCTTGTAGTAGGTGAGGTTCACCCCCACGGTCTCGGCGGCTATCTCGCTGTCCCTTATCGCTATGAAGGCCCTCCCTATCCTCGACTTCATCAGGTTTACGGCAAGAAGGACCAGAATTACGGTGATAAAGAGTATAATGTAGTAGACCTGTTTATCCGGCGTCAGCCTTATCGCCCCCAGGTAGATATCGGTGTCCATTATGTCGAATATCGCGAAGGTGGGTGTCTTAAGGCCCATCCTTCCGCCGGTCAATCCCTTCAAAAATTCCAGGGCCGGCCCGAAATCGAGCGGGGCGACAAACTCACCTCCATCCCCGCCCAAACCGAAGACTATCCTTGCGGGAAGATTGATGAAGAAATTCACGAACCGGATAAAGAGGCCGAGCACGGTGTCCCAGACTCCGAGCACCTGCTCGACGGCGATCCCGAAGCCGAGCGTGGCGATTGCCAGATAAGGCCCCTCCATCCTCAAGGCGGGAAGCCCGAGGATAAAGCCGAAGAGGGCGGCAACCAGGCCCGCCGTGGGTATCGCCAACAGCATCGGAAATCCGGCCTTCATAACCAACAGGACCGAGGTATAGGCGCCAATGGCGAGAAAGCCTGCATGACCCAGCGACACCTGCCCCGTATATCCCACAAGTATATTTAAGCCTATGGCTATTATTATGTTGATAAAAAGGGTGCTGGCGATGTGCGTGTTGAAGCTGGTTGCGAACAGGGGAAAAAGAAAGAGAGAGATCAGCAGGATTAGTGTCCAGAGGCCGATGAAATCGCTCTTTATGAGCTTTATGTCCTCGTAGTAATTTCGCTTTAAATCCATACAATCCCTATTCGATACTCGTCGGACCCTCAGACTTGACTCGATATCTGAACGGGAAAGTATACAACACGAGCTTCAAGAAGAGAAAAGTCAAATCGAGGTTGTCTCTGTATACCAAAAACTGCGGATAAATTCAAGTCTTTTTTACTTAAATAATCCTATTTATTTTCCCACCATCGATCAATACGAGCGTTATAAAATAGTTTTGACCGAAGAGATTTAATATAATATTATGGTGAAATGAATCCTCAAGGGAGCATAGAAAAGTCGACGCTCACCGGAATAGGGTTTCTGACCTTCGGAGCGATAGTGCTCGAGGTCTCCTTCACAAGGCTCTTTTCGGTCTCCCAGGGCTACCACTTCGCCTTTCTGGTCGTAAGTATCGCCCTTCTCGGGGTCGGGGCGGGGGGAAGCTTCCTCATGGCCTTCGGGGACAGGATAAAAAGGCCGAATACGGTTCTGCCTTCGGCATCGTTCCTCTTTTCCGCGACCGCCCTCGTCTCGTACATCGTTGTCAACAACATCCCCTTCGACCTCGATCGAATCGCCGTGGATCCGAGACAGCCTCTCTTTCTGTTTTCCGCCTATTTCGCGCTGTCGGTCCCCTTCTTTTTTTCGGGGCTCGCGGTCGCGTTCATCATCTCAAGGGCGCCCCGATCCTCCGGGCGGATATTGTTCGCCGATCTTACCGGCGCGGGGCTAGGCGGTGTCTCGGCCCTTCTTTTCTTGAGCATAAGCGGCGGGAAGACCGGGATCATAGCCGCCTCCCTCTTCGGCGGGGTCGCCGCCGTCTTCCTTTCGAGGGGAAGGATCGCGTTTATCCTATGGTCGGCGGCAACGCTGATCCTCCTCGTGTTTACGCCCCCCTTCATGGACGTCAGGATCTCCCCCTACAAGGAGCTTTCCCAGGCCCTGAGATACCCGAACTCCTGTGCTACGACCTTCTACAACGCTGTGTCGAGGATAGACCTCGTCAAAAGCGGCGCCGTCAGGACCGCCCCGGGGATCTCCCTTAAATACACCGAGACCCTCCCGGAGCAGCTGGGGCTCACCGTCGACGGGGAGGGCCTTGTCGCCGTAACGGCCGGCAGCGGAGCGGAAGACGACTGGAAATTCGTCGAGTACCTCCCCTCTTCCCTCCCCTATTATCTGATCGAGAAACAAAAGCCGAAGGTCCTCCTCCTCTATCACGGGGGCGGGATGGAGATCGCCGGGGCGCTGCGGCTCGGGGCGGGTGACGTTAAGGTTGATATTACGGCCGTGGAGAGAAACTCCCTCATCATCGAGCTTATAGGGGAAAAACTCGACCGGTTTACCGGGGGTCTCTTGAAAGACGAGAGGGTCACGATAAAGAGGGGCGCGCCGAGGGAGCTCCTCTCCGGCTGCCATGAGAGCTACGACCTGATTGTAATAACCGGCCCCACGACGCTCGGCGCCATGAGCAGCGGAACGGGGGGAATAGGGGAGAACTACGACCTCACGATCGAGGCGATACGCCTCTACCTCTCCCGCCTGAGTCCGGGCGGCTGCATAACCGCCACAAAATATCTGATTCCGCCCCCCAGAGAAGAGCTGAAGCTCTTCGCCACTTTGGCCGCGGCTTTGAGATCGGCCGGTCTCTCCCCCTCCCGCTCAACACTGGCGATACGAAGCTGGGGCACCATAACCTACGTCGTCAAGAAAGGCGATATCTCAAAAGACGAGGTTGAGACAACAAAGCGGTTTTGCGAGGAGCGCTCCTTCGACACGGTCTACTTTCCGGGTATTACCGAATCGGATATAAACAGGAGAAACGTCTTCTCTGAGCCGATCTACGAGCGATACATCGGAATGATTTTAGAAGAAACTGAAAAAACCACCCCCCCAAAAGCGGACGCCCCCTTCGACTACACCGGAACAGAAAGAGGGTTTTTTTCGGACTACCTTTTCGACGTCAGGCCCGCCACCGACAATAGGCCGTTCTACTACAAGTTCTTCAAGGGGGACAGGGTTAAAGAGACTTATCTCGCCGTGGACAAAAAATGGCCGATACTTCTGAAGGGGGGATATCTGGTATGGGTGGTGGCCCTGCAGGGAATGATATTGAGCCTTATCCTTATCGTCTTTCCCGTCCTTTTTATGAGGAGGGGGATAAAGGGGGGCGACCTCTCCTCCCTCTACCCGTTTCTCGCCATCGGCCTCGCGTTCATCTTCCTGGAGATCGGGCTGATCAAGAGGTTCATCCTCTTTCTCGGCGAGCCGACCTATGCCGTCAGCGCCGCCGTCTCCTCTATTCTCGTCTCAGCGGGGATCGGAAGCTACACCTCCGGGAGGATAAAGGGGATCGGGGTAAGAATCCTCCTCATCTCGGCCGTGGTCGCCCTCTCGGCCTTGATATTGATCTACAGGCTGTTTCTCGCCGGCATCCTCGACGGCCTGATGGCGCTTCCGACCGTCGTCAAGTACATAGCTGCGGCCCTCATAACGGCACCGCTGGGCTTTGCCATGGGCTTTCCGTTCCCCACGCTGATAAGAAAGGCGGAAGCGGACGGGAGGGGGGAGCTGATCCCCTGGGCGTGGTGCGTAAACGGAACGGCGTCGGTCGTGGGCGCCCCGTTATCCGTAATCTGCGCCCTGTCTATGGGCTTTTCCGGCGTGATGGTAGCGGCGGCTTTGCTCTACTTCACGATTATCCCTACCCTTATCAAATCAAGCAGATCGGGGGCTCACCTCTGATTTACCGCCTCTGCGCCTCGCCGGTCATCGGGACGAAGCGCACGGACATCAGGTGCTGAACCCTGTAATCATCCCCGTCCCTGATCACGAGCGTCAGGGTCTGGAAATATGTGGTGCTCCCCACCGGGATGACTAACCTGCCGCCGTCCTTGAGCTGCTTCAAGAGGGGAGAGGGAATGTGGTTTGCGGCACACGTTACGATAATCGCGTCAAAGGGCGCCTCGTACTCCCAGCCGTAGTAGCCGTCCCCGGCCCTCACCGTAACGTTGCTGTATCCGAGTCTTGTGAGCCTCTTTTTCGCCTTGTCCGCCAGAAGCCGCTTTATCTCGATGGTGTAGACCTCCGCCGCGATAAGCGAGAGGATCGCCGCCTGATAGCCGGAACCGGTCCCTATCTCCAGGACCTTCGAGTCCGGCTTGAGCTTCAGAATCTCCGTCATGAATCCGACAACGTACGGCTGGGAGATTGTCTGCCCCTGCTCGATGGGGAGGGCGCGGTCTCTGTAAGCCTTATCGACGAACTCTTTTGGGACGAACTTGTGCCTCGGGACGGCCATCATGGCGGAGAGTACCTTTTTATCCTTGATCCCCCGGGCCTTTATCTGCCTGTTGACCATGTACTTCCGCTGGCCGTAATATTCGTCTTTTTTCTCCTTTCCTGCCAAAAAAATCGGGATAAAAATGATGCAGATAAGGAGAAAAACGGTGAAGCTTTTTGAACTTATCATATTCATCTCAATACCCCTGTTTATATACCGTTTATATATAACGCCAGCATATATCCACGAGTAGGAGAATTCAAGCGTCCCGCGTGCGATGAAATACCATTGATGAAAAAGGTATCGATCCCATAAAGAAGGGCGGGTCGCCTACCCCGTCATATCGACTTTCAACAGGTTTCCTTCGAGATTGACGCCGTAGATCCTGAGGGACTTTTCCGCGGGACCTTTGATCCTGTTCCCCTTGAGATCGAAGGCGCTCGATCCGAGACTGGAGCATACGAACTGTTTCTTTTCGTGGTTATATTCCAGCTCCACGCCGCGGTGGGTGCAGTGAATCGAGGCCGCAACGTACTCGGTCTCCCCTACCCTCGCGATAATCAGGGCGTCACCGAGCTTCGAGTCGATTATCTTTGCCGACCCCCCAACGGCGTTGAGATCGGTAGCTTTGTCGAGATTGACCACGACCACCGGCCCCTCCTCGATGGAGTAGGCGTCGGCATGTATCTGGGGTGTCTTGCCCACACCCGTAAAGGTGGAGCAGCCGGTAAGCCCGCAGAGGCAAACCGTAGCCCCGGCCGAGACCGCGCCGCAGACAACAAAATCCCTTCTCGTTATTCCCATATCATCAATCTTTTCGTCAACCTTCTCATCGACCATCTCAATCCTCCACTATTTGAAAACTTTTAAAGCGATTTACACCGACTAATATACACAACGACCGAACGAAAAATAATGACCGATGCACAACCCCCCACATCCGAACACCGGAAGGCGTTATTGACCGAAGACGAAGAACGTCCTCCCTATCTGGACGTTGTCCCCCTGGGAGAGGGCAACACTGGTGATAAATCTCCCGTTGACCGCCGTCCCGTTCTTGGAGCCGAGGTCTTCTATGACATATTTTCCGTTGTCCACCTTGATCACCGCGTGTCTTCTCGATGCCTTGGCGTCGTAGTTCAGCGCTATATCGTTTTCCGGGCTCCTGCCGATGCGGACGGGATCGGCCCCGAGACGGATAACCATCCCCTTCGCCTCGCTGCTCGTGACGGTAAGGTATCCCCCCCCGACGATCTTCTCGGCCCCCCTTCCCGCCTCGGGCCTACGGGGGGGCGGGGCCTCCCGCCTTATGGTGGCCAGCATAAGCTCCCTTGCCATCTCCGTGGCGCTCGAGAAACGTTCCCCGGGATTTTTCCGCATCGCCTTCAATATCACCGCCTCGAGATATTCGGGAATCTTCCTGTTTACAGAGCTTGGGGCCGGCGGGTTTTCGTGGATATGCTTGTTCAAAACGGTCAGGTGATCCCCATCGAAGGGAGGCCTTCCTGTGGTCATCTCAAAGAGGATTACGCCCATGGAGTAAAGGTCGGAGCGGTGATCGACCCTGTCTCCCCTCGCCTGCTGAGGCGACATGTAGTAGGGCGTACCTATTATCGTTCCCAGGGAGGTAATGGTCCTCTTCGTTGTTATCCTCGCTATCCCGAAGTCCATGACCTTGACGATCCCGTTATCCATAAGCATAAGGTTTGCGGGCTTTAGGTCACGATGCACTATGTTCAGACCGTGGGCGTAGTCGAGGGCGGAGAGGGTCTGTGCCGCAACGTCGAGGGTTAATTTAAGGTCGAGGGAGCCCCTCTCTTTCTCGATATCAGCTCGTTGAGCGAAGAGCCCTCCAAGAGCTCCATGACCAGGTGGGGGACTTTTCCCTCCATGGTCATTCCGTATATCCGCATGATGTTCTTGTGGTTGAGCTTTATCCCGAGCTCCCCCTCCCTCTTTATCCGCTCGAGATTTTCGGGCTCCGCTATGATATCCCGATGGGGAATCTTTACCGCCGCAAAGCCGCCCCCGGGGACAAGCCTCGCCCGATACACGGTGGAGTACCCCCCCACCCCTATCTCCTCGATTATCTCATAGGAGTTGAATGTCACCTTTTCCGGGGCTGTGGAGACCTGGTCTGTGGCCGGGCGCCTATTAATGTTCGAGTAGTCCCGCTCGGGATCGTCTACAAACTGGAGGGTTACACCACCCATCCTTATCTCGTCGCCGGGACTCAAGAGGGCCGTATCTATTTTTTTCCCGGAAACAAACGTCCCGTTGGACGAGCCGAGGTCGTAGATAAAAAAACCCTCTTTTTCCGCCACGATCTTCGCGTGATTTCTGCTGACCTCAAGGTCGTTTAAGAGGATGTCGTTTTGCGGGCCGCGCCCGATTGCAATTTCGGGGCTGTCTATGGCGAAGAGATCGCCCTGGGCCGAGCCGGACAGGAGCTTTAAGAAAAAACCGGAGTCGGAGGCCGGCCTTTTCGTCCCCTCGGGCTTCGGGGCGGAGCCTCCACCCCCCCCGCCGTCTATCACCCTGGTCTTACTGGACATAAGTCGATAAAACCTATTATCTCAGTCTATTGGAACATGTAAAAAGCCCTGTCCCAACGGGCCTTAGCCAATACATAACCTTTGATCACCCTATCCCCACTCATCTCAATCAACACCAGCCCCGATCGCCTGTTTAACCTCTGTTTTTCAGAGCGACGCAGGAGCGGCTAAAAACGTCAGGTTGAAACTTTTGTTGGGCATTATTTCAATTGTTAATTTCATTCTTGACCCAAGATGCTATATCTTCCTGTCGTAAAAAATCACCATTTTCTATTTCAGGCAGTAAAAACATAGCGAAACGCATAATCAGTCGATGTAAAAGATTTAGCGATTCAGTGTCTAAGCGGCCTTTAAAAAAGGCAATACTTGATGGAGTAATACCAGGAACAAGTTTGAGAAAATGCTTAAGATAATATGATGCTGTATGGTTGTTTTCCATTATTCTTAAACGAGCTTTAGGTTTGTTATGATTATTGAATTTGTGATCGATATACAGTGGAAACTCCTGTTCCGATATGTCTGAAGTCACACTCATACAAGTAAAAAAGATAACAATATTTTTTTGTTTAAGCACTTCAAGGTTATCTTTTAAAAATGCTCTGATTTTTAAAGTGCATCTTCCAAGACGGATCGGACTGCCAATGAAAATCGTATCATATGAATATAGATCTTTTTGACTTACCGGTAATATATCAGCGCTTAATCCTTTTTCAGTTAGAGTATTTTTAATTACTTGTGCAGTAAATTTTGTTGCCCCATACCCGGAATGATATATGATTAATGTCTTTTGCATTTTGGATTTTCAGTACTAATGTAAGACATTTTTTAAACATCTGTTGTAGATATTTCTGTATCCTGCCCAACAAATGGTTCAGCGACGCCGCCCCTCCCGCCCCTCCCTTCTCCCACTCACTTGCAGAGCGGCTCGGGCTCCCCCTCAACCAGGACCTTCTCCACGGGGATTATCTTGTACTCAAGGTCATCTCCCTTTACGAGGAGATAGACGATGTTGCCTCCCGCCGCAACCTTCGCGATCTCCCCCTCCTCGACCGGAGCCGGGATCTTAAAGGCCGTATTGTCGACAAGGTTGACTCTGAACAGCTCCTTTTTCGACGCGGCAAAGAGACCGTTCTCCCCTCCGATCTTGTCAATATCCACGATCTTTTCAGGAAAGGGCTTAACACCCGGACCGCATACCTTCATGGGTGCACCCACCCCGGAGTTAAGGCGGTAGAACCTTCCCCCGTCCACGTAGATTAATACGGAAGGTTTGTATTGATAGGAGAACGGGGATGCGAAACCGGCGGTCGGATCTTCGAGCTCCCACTCCTTTTCGATCTTGCCGTTTCCCTTTTTCGAGGCCCAGTGAAGCCCTCCAGAAAAGATAAAGTAGATGTTGCCGTCGAGCACGGTCACTGCGGCCGGAGATTCAATATCCCCATTGGGGAGATCAAAGGAGAGCCCCTCGGACCACTTATTGTTGGAGAGATTATAGGTATGAAGAGAGGCTTTATATTTCTTCTTTTCCCCTTTGGCAATACACATTACTCCCAAAACTTTGTCCCCCGAGATATTTTCGGTGTATGTGAGCGCCAGGGGCTTTCCAAACTCCTCCGAGATGGGAATCTCGTTTATATAGAACTCCGTTGTGTCCGTGCCCTCCGCCTGAGTCGGATCATAAGTTACAATGGAAGCCATATCCAACAGATAAAGCTTACCGTCTCCGAAGACCATGCTTTTGGGATTGATGACGTCGGCCTTAATTATGGGGGGCGGTCCCGTATCCACCGGCCCTTCCGGCGGTTTGATCTTGGACATTATCAGGGCCGCGGCCACAACGAGCGCCGCGACAAAGAGCGTTGCAACACCCGCCGCAACGACCACCGACCTCTTAGTTACCTTGACCTTTACCCCGGCCCTTCTAAGCCTCTTTCCGGAGACCCTGTTGATCCTGACGATCTGAATTGTGATATTGTCGTGTCCCCCCCTCTCCTTTGCCAGCCGAACCATCTGCCTGGCCGCCTCTTCCGGTGGGTGGGATAGGGCGTAGTTCAAAAGCTCCCCGTCTTTTACCAATCCGGAAAGCCCGTCGCTCATCAAAAGGAAAATATCCCCCGGCATGACATCTATCGGCCCGAAGATATCAACGTCCACACTCGATTTCGAGCCCAGACTCCTCGTTATGACGTTGCTGTAGGGGTGGTTTTCCGCCTGCTCCGGAGTGAGGCCGCCCGCCCTCACCTGCTCCATTACCCAGGAGTGATCCTGGGAAATCTGGGTGATTGCGCCGTCCCGGATCATGTAGGTGCGGGAATCCCCCACGTTGGCGACGACAGCGCTCCTGCCGACAAGTGAGAGAGCGCTTAAGGTGGTCCCCATCCCCTCCCTATCCGGATTTCTTCTCGCCTCCTCGTAGATCTCTCCGTTCGCCGCCTCTACGGACAACTTCAGTGCCTGCGCGGGGTTCAAGGGAGACCTTTCTGAAAAGTAGGCCCTGCCGATGGTTTTCACAGCGATCTGGCTTGCCACCTCCCCCGCCGCATGTCCCCCCATTCCGTCGCAAACCACATAGAGCCTCCCCTTTGTGGAGAGAAGCCCGCCGCTGTCCGGCTCGAAAAAGCCGTAGTAATCCTCATTGTGATCCCTCACGAGCCCGACATCCGTCAGGCTTGCGAAGGTAACGTCGCCCTTTGAACCCATTTTCGCTCCTTACCCCTTAGATTTGACTATCCTTATTATCGCCTCCGTATCACCAAAACCTATCTTTTCACCGTCCCTTATAACCCTCGTCGATACCTTCTTCCCGCCGACGAAGGTACCGTTTGTGGACGCGAGGTCCGTAAGCCTGTATTTCCCGTCCTCGTTGTCGATTACGGCATGCTCCCGGGAGATGGTGTCATCGGAGAGGGAGATATTGTTCGCGCCCGTCCTGCCTATCTTGGTCCTCTCTTCCTCGAGGTTAAAGCTCTTCCCCTTGTCGGGGCCCTTGGTTACCTCGACCCAGGCGGTGAAAAACTCCTCCGCCTTCATGATCATCGTCTTGTCCGCGGGATAGGCCGCACCCGCCCCCGCTCCCCTCATCGTATGTCTCCCCTCTTCCGCCCCGACGGCGGAACCCGTAACGGTCATCGAATCGGCCATCAGATCAGAATCAGGCGGGTATTCCCCTTCCGCCTCTCCCCCCTTCGATTTTCCCCTCTGGCTGACTATCACGATAATCAGGATAACAATCAAGACGACCAGGCCTGCTACGGCTATCCACAACCAGGTCCATGTAGCGCTCGGCGAGACCTTGGGTGATATAAATGTCCTGTCGTCCTTGAATATGGAGTCCCCGATGGTAACGGAAAGCCCCAGGGTATGCTGAAGTCCGTCGCCCAAAATGGCGGTCGTGACGTAGGTAAGGATATACTGGTTCTTCAACTGCTCCGATATCGCGTCGTAGAGGGCGACGAGATCGGAAGAGGTCGGCGCAAAGAGAGACTCTCCGCCGGTTAAACGCGATGTCCTCGTCAGCGGCTGCCTGTCCACATTCGGCCCCAGACCGACCGTGTAGACCGGTATGGAGGAGTCCTTGGCCTTCTTTATGCCGTCGTCGATCGTCAGGGCGCTCCCCTCGTCCTTCCCGTCGGAGAGGACTATGATCACCTTCCTGAAGGGGAGTCCCGGCCTCGAGCCCATCTCCAGCGCCTTGTAGATGGCATCGTACAGGGCGGTTCTCGTTCCGGCGACGTCGAGCCCCTCGATGGCCCGGCTGAGCGAGGCCTTGTCCGATGTAAACTCGGAGATTATATGCTCCCTGTCGTTAAAATCGATGACGGCGGCCAGGTCGTTATCCCCCAGCCCCTCCACGAATTTCAGGGCCGCCTCCCGGGCGTGCTCCATCGCCTGACCCTTCATACTGCCGCTCGTGTCGATGGCAAGCACAATGGCGATGGGCTCTCCGGAGCGCAACATCGATTCAACGGATAAATTCGTGGGCCCGGGAGCCCCGTCTTCTGTAATCGAGAAGTTGCTTCCGTAAAGTCCCTTGACCGGCTTGTTACTGTCGTCCAGAACGGAGATGTAGGCCTTGATCTCCGGAAAATTCGACGTGTCTATCTGGTTTATCTTCACACTGTACTCGGCCCTTACAACCGCGGCCGAAGTCAAAAAACAAAAAAGAGACAAAAGAATAAACGCGGTTTTTACTCGGTTCTTCATATCTCCCCCCGTAAATAGAATTTTATACAAATATTAGATGAATATGTCACACAGCGAAAGGGGAACTTCCAGCGTCCGACGCTCCTTCTCGCCCCTTCTCGTACCCCCCCTCGTCCCCCCCTTCCCGGCCCTTCCCGTTATTATCCCGATCCCGTTGAAACCCCTGCATATTTGAACGCCTGAACAACAAATCATGGAGCTCAACACATCACCAAATCGAACAATCGCAATGCCGACACCCCTGCCGCAGACAAAATTACCCGGTCAAAACGCTCAAGAGATCTGAGCACCCAACGTTCGGCGGTTCAAGATAAGAGATCGGAACTATTTGACATTCCAACCCCGGCCCAAATCCTGCATCCCGAAGAGATATCTCTAAAATGCCTTCATCGAGATTCGAGCCCCTGTTCACACCATCCCATCCAAAAAACCGTTCATACGTCCTTAAGCCCTACAGGCTCTTAAAGACAAACTTCATCTCGCCCAGGGTAATATTGTCGCCGTCCCTGAGCTGGGCCTTGCTGATCTTCTTTTCGTTCAAGAACGTCCCGTTTCTGCTCGCCAGATCGTAGAGGATAAATTTTCCACCCTCGTTTCTGATCTTGGCGTGGCGTCCCGATACCGTCTCGTGGTCGACAATCACGTCACAGTCCGTTCCCCGTCCCACGTCCGCCTCGTCTCCGCGGATATCGAAGCGCTCTCCCTTTCTGTCGCCGGAGGTGACAACCAGCCATCCCGTTACGGGCGCCCTGTCCCTCTCCGAGATGAGGACCGTCCTGTCGGGCGTATTCGCGCCGCCTCCTCCTCCCCCCCTAATATCCATTGTCTCGCCGCCGCCGGCCGGCGCGCTGTGAGGGGCCGTCACCGTCTCCCTGACCGTTATAGCCTCCGGGCCCGGCGCCCCCACACCCGGCTGATACCCGGCATCCGGCATCTGCGCCCTGACCCCATATCCCCCAGCCATCTCTTTCGGGCGCGCCAGGAGGTAGATGAGCCACCCTATCGGGAAGAAGAATATCGAGAAGACCCAGAGCGCCCCGCCCCCCCTCGCCTTGCAGTCCTTGTAAGACCATATGACCGCCCAGATGTAAAGGGCGAACATTATCAGACCGACCAAGAAGAGTACTATTAAGAGTATGATCCCGACTATCGCATCTGGATCACTTTGTCCCATTAAAAAGAGCGAGGCAAAGGCAAAAAGCAGAAATGTCAAAAAACTCTCTTTTTTTATCATCTTTTATCCCCCTAAATTTCAATAAGATATCTTCTTATTAAACCTGTGTAATCAACCCCTTTGAAATCTCTCACGATACTCACATTTACTTTTTTTAGCATAAATTTTGTATCTTTGTCAAATGTTGTTTCGTGAACGAAAAAAGTAGAATTAATGCAATGTTCGACTTTATGTCCTGTATCGTCCTTATCTGTAGGCCGCCGCTTACAAATTCAGTTTATAGCCAGTCCGGCAAACAGAAAAAAGATGAAAAACAGTATAATGGAAATCACGACCATCGCTGCCTGCCAGATTAACATCGCCAGCAGACACCCCTTCCCCTCCGGCGGAGTTCCGTAGATACCCTCGAACTTCCTCGCCTCAAAGAAGAAGATAAAGTTGAGAATCAGTCCCACAGGCCAGAGGAATATGTAAAGGACGAGAACGAGAAAGCTCAATCCGAAATAGCTCTTATAGGGCGCCGGTGCCGACGCATTTAAGTTAACGGGCTCAACGGCCGCCCCCCTCGCCTGGGGAGCGTGTGCCCGGCCGGTCGATATCGGAACTTCGCTGAAAAACTTGATCTTCGTCCCCGATATCTCTACGGTGTCCCCGACCTTCAGACTCACATCTTTGTTAATATAGAGCGCGCCGTTTACGTAGCTCCCGTTCTTGCTCCTGTCGCTGAACGTGAGGCCTTTGCTTCCCGTCCTGAAAAAGCCGTGATCCCTGGATGCGTTGTCTCCGCGAATCACGATATCGTTGTGGCTCCCCCTGCCCACCATTATCGTCTTTTTCTCCGACTCGAACCTCCTCGAGGTGCCACCTTCATCCTTGATTACGAATACCTTCATAATTTCCCCCAAAAAATGAGGTAGAATATAAAACAGATCGTAATTTAATCCTATTTACATGCATTAGAGTACATAAATATGACATAATTGTCAATTTCATATTTTCTTTAAAATCAAACGTATAAACCGGATTATACACGCTTTTTAACATGAAATCCCACAGCGCCTGATTCTCCGCAAAAAGTGAAAAATACTTTTTCCCCCATTATATTTGACATTTATATCATTTGTCATTATCATATTGAAAAATTTAAGGGGCTGAACGGGAGAGTCGGGCATTTATCTTTACCTCTGCATCTATCAAACTCCCAAGGAAAGACCGTTACCGTTTTCCGTAAAGGGCATCTGTGGGCAGTTAAAATGGGTTATTTTTTTACATTTCTCGGGATTATCTTATTTGCCGTATCGATCTACTTCTGGGGGGAAACATATTTTTATATCCTGGCGATCGGCGGCTTCTTGTCTTTCATATACGGCCTGAAGACCATACAGGGGGCCCGAAAGGAGGGGATCAAGAAGAGCACCACGGGCAAGGTGGACAGGATGGCGGGGGATAAGAGAATCCCCACAAAGATCTGTCCCGCCTGTGCAAAGGAGATCGAGATAAGCTGTAAAGTGTGCCCCTTCTGCAACCACCATTACCAGATTATCTATTCGCTGACGGTTTTCGCACCCATGGACAGACAGCAGAGGGAGTCCCTCGTCAGGACCCTCTCGGCAAAGACCGGGAAGTCCTCAACGGCAATCAGCATGGAGCTCGACAGCGGTATGGTCTTCAAGTTTACAAAGAGGGAGCTGTACCTGAAAAACAGGCAGATATTTGAGAATATCGGCTGCCGGTTAAGGGTAGGGGAGAGCCTCTCAGATCGATAGAAGCTCGGCTATCGATAATTCAGTTTTCGCCTGCATGATAACGGCCTTTAAGACCGCCGATTAATATTTCAAGCCTTCATCAGCTTTCAATTCAGAAATACATTGTATACAATCACCGTAAATTATTACCATTAAAGTGAAGACTTTTCAATTTGCCCGAAATTCGAAGGCTAAAAGTGTCGTAAATATCTAATATTATTAGCTTTATTTGCTGCTTAAAAAATAGGCTGTTTCCGAAAATCTATCTATTTCAAGGACTTTCGTGTCATATCAATAGACTTATCCACTATCTATCCACAATCTTACTGAACTATATTCGAAATCCAGATTTGGATTCCCAGCTCGATTGGGGATTTATTCTGTCATTCCCAACTCGATTGGGAATCCAGAAAAATATTAACTGGATTCCCGCTTTCGCGGGAATGACAGTATGTTTCTTAATTCCCCTTTCCCGGGGCAATGACATTTATTTCTTCGAGTACTTCTCCACCAGGACGAACTTCGTGACCTTTCCCGTAGGCGTCCTTGGGATCGAGTCGGCAAAGATCACCCTCTTGGGCGCCTTGAAGTGGGCCGTCTTGCCCCTGACGTACTCGATAATCTCCTTTTCGGTAACCTCCACCTCGGGATTCTTCAAGACCACCGCCGTAACGAGCTCCCCCCACTTTTCGTCCGGGAGGCCTATGACGGCGCAGTCTATGATCGCGTCGTGGCCCATGAGGACATCTTCGACCTCGACGGCGAACACGTTCTGTCCCCCGGAGATGATCATGTCCTTCTTCCTGCCGGCGAGATATAGAAAGCCCTCCTCGTCGAAACGCCCCAGGTCCCCGGTGTAAAACCAGCCGTCCTTGAACATCTCCTTGGACTTCTCCTCGTTCTTGAAGTAGCCGGTGGTCACCGCGGCGCCCCTCCCTATGATCTCCCCCACCTCCCCCACCGGGACGTCTTTCCCTTTGGCGTCCACGACCCTCACGTCAGCCCCGAGATGGGGAAGGCCCACCGAATCCGGCTTCCTCTCCTTGTCCTTCGGCTTGATCTGCGTCAGGATCCCGCTCTCCTGGAGCCCGTAATACTCGTATATGTTGGGACATATCTTCTCCTTGACCTTCTCCTGAAGGCTCCTCGGAAAGGGGGCGGCGGCGAAGACCAGAGCCCTTAAAGACGAGTAATCGTGCTTGTCAAAATCGGGCACCCCCATAACGATATTCGCTATGGTGGGAACCCAGTTCGATATCGTCACCTTCTCATCCTCGATGAGCTTTAACATCCCCCCCTGCCCGAACTGGTGGATGACGTTTCTTGCACCTACCATAAACGCCATTGCACACCAGGCGAATCCGACCCGCCCGAAGATCGGAAAGACGGTGAGGATAATGTCCTCTTCGGTGAGGTCGTGGGCCATCGCCATAAACGGCCCCGCCGCCACATTGTTGTACTGCGTTAAGAGATACGCCTTGGGAAGCCCCGTCGTCCCGGAGGTCAGGTTCATGTACTGGATATCCTCCTCGAAGACCTCGACGTCCGGCTCCTCCACCGACGAGTCCTTAACCAGCCGGTCGTACGATTCCGCGAAGTCGGGGACGGCATCCCCCACGCAGATATAGCGCTTGATATCCTTGAGATCGCCCCTCATTCCGTCAACCGCATCAAGGAAGGCGGGGTCGAATATGAGGTTCTCGGCGTCGCAAAAGGTCATGAGCTCCACCATCTCGTTCGGGGCGAGTCGGTAGTTCAGCGGAATCCCCATCACCCCGATCTTCGCCAGGGCGAAGTAGGTCTCGATAATCTCGGCCCTGTTGTACATGAGGAAGGCGCAGACGTCCCCCTTTTTCAGCCCCATCGACAGGAGGCCGTTTGATAGAGCGTTGGTCCTCTCGTTCATCTCGCGAAACGTAAACCTCCTTCCGGTCATGGAACAGAAGACCGCCTCCTTCTCAGCGAAGCGCACCGCCGCTACCTTAATGATATTACCCACCTGAAGAGTACCTGTGGCTTTCATGGAAAACTCCTTTGATAATGTAAAAAAATCGCTTCCTTTGCAAAAGATATTAAACTGGATTCCCGCTTTCGCGGGAATGACAGTATATTTTTAGTTCCCCGCTTCCCGATTGAATGACGTGCTGATCTGTACTATATCCGCCCCATAAAAAAGCACCGCAAACAACACCGCCAAGCAGTAAACAGAACGTCCATCTACCCCTTCATCACGCCGATGGGCCTGAGCCTCGCCACCTTCTTCGATATCCCGGCGCTGTGGGCCACCTCCACCACATCGTCAACGTCCTTGTAGGCCTCCGGCATCTCCTCTGCCAGAGAGGTCTTCCCCCTCGCCGTGACGAAGACGCCGCCATCCATCAGCTCTTGGGCGATCGACCTCCCCCTCGCAACCCTCTTCGCCTGCTTTCGAGACATCACCCTGCCGGCGCCGTGGCAGGTGCTCCCGAAGGTCTCCTTCAAGGCCCCCTCGGTCCCCACCAGGACGTACGAGGCGGTCCCCATATCCCCCGGTATCAGGATCGGCTGTCCCACCTCCCTGTAGACCTCGGGTACGAGCCCGTGCCCGGGGGGCAGCGCCCTAGTGGCCCCCTTCCTGTGGACGCAGAGCTCCCTCTCCTTACCTTCGACCTCGTGCTTCTCTATCCTTGCTATGTTGTGGCAGACGTCGTAGACAAGACCCATCCTTAAATCCTTGGGGCTTGCGTTGAAGAACCGCTCGAAGACCTCCCTCGTGAAGGAGGACATGACCTGCCGGTTTGCCCAGGCGTAGTTGGCCGCGCAGGCCATTGCCGCGAGGTAATCCCTCCCCGCCCCTGACCTTATCGGGGCGCAGGCCAGCTGCCTGTCCGGGATCTCAATCCCCTCGTCGATCGTCACTCTCCCGATTTTTTTAAGAAAATCATCGCAGACCTGGTACCCCAGCCCTCTCGAGCCGGAGTGTATCTGGACGACAACGCCGTCGACGAAGAGCCCGAAGGTATTGGCCGCCGCCTCGTCGTATATCTCGTCCACGAATCCCACCTCGATGAAGTGATTTCCGCTTCCCAGGGTTCCAAGCTGATCCCTCCCCCTCTCCAGGGCGCGCTCCGAGAGGACGCCGGGATCGGCCCCCTCCATCCTTCCGCCGTCTTCCGTGCGAACGAGGTCTCCTTCGGTCCCGTGGCCGTTTTTCACGACCCACGCCGCCCCCTCCCTCAAGACATCCATCTCTTCCTTGCCCCTCAATCTCATCCTCCCGGCGGAGCCGACCCCGGAGGGAATCGTGTGAAAAAGCTCGATGGTCAGATCCTTTACCTTCGGGATGACCTCCGAGACCTGAAGCTCAGACCTCAAGAGCCTCACGCCGCAGTTTATGTCGTACCCGACCCCGCCGGGGGATATCACGCCTGTGTCGACGTCGAAGGCCGCGACCCCGCCGATCGGAAATCCGTATCCCCAGTGTATATCCGGCATGGCGAGGGAGGGGCCGACAATCCCCGGAAGCATCGCCACGTTCGCCACCTGAACGGGCCCGTTGTCCCTCTTCACGTCCTCGATCATCGTATCGTTCGAGTAGATGATCCCATGGGTCCGCATCTTGCCGGCCTTTTCGATCTTCCACCTGTGCTGATCGATCTTCTTAAGCTTTACATCCATCATTCCCCCTCATACGTCAAAGATGATCGCGGCCCTGTACCTGCCGTCCTTTCCATCCTCCCTTCCATCAACTCCGTCGGTCTTTATCTCGAGCCCGTGATACGTCACCGCCTTTATCTCGGTTTTGATCCCGTTTCTCTCGACGTCGAACTTCTCGCCGATGCAGACAGCCTTAACGCCCTTTTCGGTCAACTCTACACTCTCGAAACGAAATAAAACGATCCCCCTGACGTTAAAGATGTAGAGAAGCTCCCTCAGCCAGTCGACAAGAAGCTCCTCGATCGTATCGCCGAAGGCCGAGACCTCATGCCGGGTCGCCACCCCCTTCCCCAGCCGATCGATCCCCACGAGAAGGTCCGCCATCGCCTCCCCGGCCGAGACAAACAGCCCCTCCCTCCCCTCGCCGAAGACCTCGATCCTCAGATCGGCAGTGTGGTCAAGGAGCCGATATTTTTTGTTATGGCTATCGTTACTGCTATTTTTACGGGACTTCATCGTAGGCCCCCCGTCAAAAAATATTCCTCCTCCTGTAGATATTGAGGAGGAGACCAACGCCGATAAGCATCGTCACAAGGGAGGTCCCCCCGTAAGAGAGAAACGGCAGCGGAATACCGACGACGGGAAATATCCCGGTCGCCATCCCGATGTTGATGAACGACTGCCACAGGATGACAATCGAGATCCCCGCCGCAACGACCGCCCCGAAGACGTCCCTCGCCGAGCGGGCTATGTAGAACCCTCTCAAGATGATCACGCAGAAGAGAATCAGGATAACCATCGACCCGATAAAGCCCCACTCCTCGGCCAGGACGCTGAAGATGAAGTCTGTATGCTGCTCCGGCAGGAACCGGAGCTGGCTCTGGGTGCCGTGCATGTATCCCTTGCCGATGATCTTCCCGCTTCCCACGGCGATCTTCGACTGGATGATATGGTAGCCGGAGCCGAGGGGATCGGTATCCGGCCATAAAAAGGTGAGTATCCGCTGGCGCTGGTAGGGCTTCAAAAACCGCCATCCGAAGATGAACGCCGGAAACATCGATATCACCCCGGCAAGGATTACGGTTACGGCGGTCTTGGGACGCATCTTCGTAGCAATGAGAAGGGTGGCGAAGACCAGGACGATGAGCCCCGCAGAGCCGAGGTCGGGCTCCTTTACTATCAGGAGGGTCGGAACGGCCGCCAAGGCCGCCGGGATGAAGAGGTGTTTTATGGTGATGCCGTCAACGGGCATGTTTTTCTGGAAGTAGCGCCCCAGAGCCATAATCATAGACAACTTTACAAACTCCGAGGGCTGAAAGGATATCGGCCCCAGGGCGAACCAGCGGGTTGCGCCGCCGGTGCGCTCCCCCAAAAAGAGGACGACGACGAGAAAGAAAAGGGTGATCAAATATATTATGTAGGCCCACCGCTCGAAAAAGCGAATGTCGATGAACATGGTCAGAAGCATCAGAGAGAGCCCGAGCACGGCCCAGTAGATCTGCTTCACGTAGAGGGGGACGGCCGACAAATCCTCCATCCTCGAGGCGGAGTAGAGATTCAGTATCCCCACCAGAAGGGTAATAACAACGGCCGTCAAGAACACGGTGTCGGTCTTCTTAATAAAATCCCTTATCACTTCTTCCTTCCCTCTTTGAGCTCGAAGTACTTTTTTATCACCTCCCCCACGATTGGGGATGCGGCGGCCCCCCCGAACCCGCCGTGCTCTACGAGGACGACGACGGCGATCTCAGGCTTCTCGAGAGGCGCGAAGGCCACGAACCAGGCGTGGTCGCGGAGCTCATAGGGGAGGTACTTGCTGCTCATCCGCCCCGCTATCACCTGGGCGGTTCCGGTCTTTCCGCAGACGTCTTTTCCCTTTATCCTCGCCCTCCACCCGGTACCGTGCGGCTCGTTGACGGCGCCGTAGAGCCCCGACTTCAATATCTCCAGGTTCTCCGGCGATATCAAGACCTCCCCCCTCTTGACGCTCTTGAAGCTCTTCACTGTCTCCCCCTCCGGACTCAATATCTCCCTTACGATCCTCGGCTCGTAGATCGTGCCGCCGTTGGCTATGGCGGAAAAGGCGACCAGAAGCTGGAGGGGCGTAACGAGGGTATACCCCTGACCGATGGAGCACGAAATCGTCTCCCCCGGATACCAGGGCCGGCCGAAGTAGTCCTTCTTCCACTTGGGGGACGGATTTATCCCCACCTTTTCGTTGGAGAGCTTGATCCCGGTGAGCCTGCCGAAGCCGTAGCTGCCCCCGTAGCGGGCGAGCCCCTCGATCCCGACGCCGTTTCCCACCTGATAGAAGAAGACGTCGCACGACTCCACGATGGCCCTGTGGATCTTCACCCTGCCGTGCCCCCCCGCCTTCCAGCAGGCAAAGGCCCTTCCGCCGAACCGATAGTAGCCGGGGCAGTAGAGTTTCTTGTCTACGTCGATGAATCCCTCCTCGAGGCCCGCCGTGGCGGTGATCAATTTGTACGTTGATCCCGGTGGATATTGGCCCGAGATCCCCTTGTTCTCGAGGGGGCGCCTCGGGTGATTGACCAGCGCCTGCCATTCTTTGGCGCTGATCCCCCTGGCGAAATCGGCCGGGTTAAAGTCAGGAGCGGAGACTATCGCCAGTATCTCGAAGCTTTGGGGGTCCATCGCGATGACGACGCCGGCGTGATCTCTCTCCTCCATCTGGCGCCTTGCGAACTCCTGAAGATCGAGGTCTATGGTGAGGACCAAGTTGTTTCCGGGAACCGGATCGACCTTCCCCAAAAACTTCAGCTCCCTGCCGGTGGAATCGACCTCCATCTGAATCCCGCCGTCCACACCCCTTATCTCCCTGTCCCACTCTTCCTCGATCCCGCTCTTTCCGATGACGTCCCCCGTCCTGTACCCCCGGTATTTCTCCAGCTCCAGTTCGTCGTCGGCTATCTCCCCCATGTACCCGAAGAGGTGGGGGGCCAGGGGGCCGTGGACGTAGTTTCGTATCGGCAGGACCTCGAGCTCCAGCGCCGGGTAACGGTGAATACGCGAGATCAGCGGCGCCATGTCGTCTTTCGAGAGGTCCCGCACAACGGTCAGGGGCCGGTACTTCGGATTTTTCTCCTTCTCCCTCTTGAGATTGGTCTTGAGGATTCCCACCTTAACACCGGTGAGTCCGGATATGTCCGCCAGGGCATCGTCAACATCCTCCACGTACTCCGTGGCCAGCTTGACGTCGAACGAGGGGCGGTTGTCCACCACCACGCGGCCGCGGCGATCGAGAAGCATTCCCCTCGGCGCCGGCACCTTGACGAACCTTATCCTGTTGTCCTCGCTCATTATGCGAAACGTCTCGCCCATGTAGAGCTGGAGGTAGGCGAGTCTCGCACACAACACCAGAAAAAGGAGCACGGCGATAGCCCCGATCAAGGCAACCCTGACCGACCGATAAGGATCGATCCTCTTTATGTCGTAACCGGACATCAAAAGGCCTACCAAAGGGAAATCATATCAGCGGGATCTCCTCCTCCTCCCGCATGAACCTCGTGAAATAGTAGCCCCCCCACTCCGGGTCGATAAACTTTATGACCAAAAAGAGGGGAACCGACAGGATTGCTGTGAGGAGCGAAGAGGAGACGGCAAAGCGTATAAAATAGGCTGCATCCCCTGCCCTGAATTGAGTCAGCGCAAAGACTAACACAAGGATTACGTTCAGGCCCAGCGTAATCGCGGCCGTCGTCAGAAACATGATCAAGGGCCTGTCCGCATAGATGAGGCCTGAGATTATTCTTGCCGCCCCCATTGCGAAAAAGGCGCAGAAAAATCCCTGGCCCGCCGGAGCGCTGGAGGAGAGATCGAAGACCAGCCCCAGAACCGCCGTTATGAGAAAACAGAGCCCCGGAGACTTGTAGATTCCCACGTAGATGATGAAGACAAAAAACCACTCCACCCTTATCCCGAAGAGCTCCGAGACAAGCCCCTGAATTACGACGGCCAAAAAACCGAGGGGGATAAAGAGGATGAAGCCGAAAATCCGCCTACCCCTGCTCATCTTGATATATTTATCCGCCTTATTCATCCGGGATTTCTTCGTTCGATTTGATGATAATCAGCACCTCCTCGACGCTCTTGAGATTGACCTTGGGCGCCACCACAATATCCTGAAAGAGGCCGTACTTGGGTCTCTTCGCCTCCGCGATCCTCCCCACAAGAAGCCCCTTTGGGAATATACTTCCCATCCCGGACGTGACAACCACATCGCCCGTCTTTACCTTGGCCTTTCTGTCCACGAACGAGAGGTGAACCGTCCCGTCGGTGGATCCCTCCAGGACGCCCCTGGTGCGGTCACCCTGAAGGGTAACGGCGATTCGGCTCCTCCTGTCGTCAAGGAGCATAACGGTCGATGACCTGTCGGAGACGTTAAGGACGATCCCCACTATTCCGCTTATCGACATCACCGGAAGGTCCTGCAAAACGCCGTTCTCCTTCCCCTTGTCTATTATTATTGCACTGGAATAGGGGGCCGGGTCGCTCCCGATTACCCTTGCGGGGAGAAGCGTATAGGGCGCCGTCATCGTGAATCCGAGCATCTCCTCGAGCCTTTGGTTCTTCTTCTCGGTCTCGATGTAGAGGGTCTTCAGGTTGTCGTACTTGGAGGAGATCCGCCCGAGGTGTTTTTTCAGCTCCTCGTTTTCCTCCTTTAGATCCTTAAGATATATGTAGCGATCCCAGATAGAAACCGCTTTGTCAAAGAGGGAATCTACCAGCTCGAACACCGGTGAGGTTATCTCGAGAAACGCCCCCCTCGATTTGCCGGCGAATGTTGTGTTGTGGCCGAAGGCGATAAAGATAAAAAGCGACGCAATAAGGAGTGCGGTGCAGATCAGCGCTCCCTTATGCCGCCGAAGGAATTTATACATTTTTAATATATATTTATTTTTTTAGATTCTTGATTTATAGCAATCCGCTTTTTTCAAAATCCCCGGCATTTATTCGATAGAAAGCGGCCTTATTCAACAGCCGAATCAGCATCTCCCCCTCACCCCCCCCTTACCTCCCCGGGACCGCCACCTGTTTCAAGAGATCCTGATCGTCCAGCGTTCTGCCGCAGCCGAGGACTACTACCGACAGCGGATTTTCCGCAACGATTATCGGAAGCCTTGTCTCCTTTTGAAGAAGCCTGTCGATATTCTTTATCAGGGCCCCGCCGCCGGAGATAACTATCCCCTTATCCACGAAGTCGGATGCCAGCTCCGGAGGGGTGTTTTCCAAAGCCCGCAGAACTGTCTCGACGATCATGTTTATCGGTATCGTGAGCGCCTCGTTGACCTCCTCGGCGCTGACGGTTTGTATCTTCGGAATCCCCAAGACCAAATCCCTTCCCTTCACATCGACCGCTCTGCCTTCTCCTTCCACGAGGGCGGTTCCCATCTCCATTTTCAACCTCTCGGCTGAGCTCTCCCCTATGAGAAAATTATACTTCCTCTTCAGATACTGGACTATCGCCTCATCCATCTTGTTTCCGCCGACCCTGACCGACTCCGAATAGACTATCCCGTTCATCGAGATCACGGCCACCTCAGTCGTTCCGCCGCCTATGTCCACAATCATGTTCCCCGAAGGCTCGGAGATCGGAAGCCCCACACCTATCGCCGCCGCAATCGGCTCGTCGATGAGATAGACCTCCCTGGCGCCTGCGGTGGTGGCGGACTCTATCACCGCCCGCCTCTCGACGGGGGTAATCCCGGAGGGTACCGCGACTACTATCTTCGGCCTCATCAAAGAGCGCCGCGGGGACGCCCTCCTGATGAAATGCTTCAACATGTGCTCCGTAATCTCGAAATCGGCGATCACCCCGTCCTTTAACGGACGTATGGCGACGATCTCCTCCGGCGTACGGCCAAGCATCAACTTCGCCTCTTTCCCCACCGCTATTATCTTCCTCTCGCCCCTCGGACCCTCCTTTATAGCAACAACGGAGGGCTCGTCCGCCACTATCCCCTTACCCTTCAAATAGACCAGGGTATTGGTCGTCCCCAGGTCAATGGAGAGGTCGTTGGAAACTATATCTACAAGGGAATTCAGTATCATCAATCACTCCTGAAACGTGTTGTTCAAATCCCAAAGGCTCCTTAATCCATAAAAGATGAAACTTAAGGCCCATCTAAGATGAAATCCGATATCGATTTCTCCCGATTAAACTCATAACAATCCCATAGGGATTATAGCGACAAAATGTAATATAATCAAGGAAAATCTTTTGACTTAAATCTCGACAAGACCGTTGCTTAGGATATTTACCATCAAATTAAGTTAATAACAAAAATGTCTTGCTTTTTTCATACTTCTCTGACTATAATTTTAATAGTACAAAGATCACATTTAGGGAGAAACCTATGCTAGATATAATGAGAAAGAGCGCGAGCTCCTGGTGGTTAAAGGCACTCCTTTTAGCGGTGGCGTTGAGCTTCGTCATCGGCTTTGGGATTCTAACAACATTCAGAAACAAAGACCAGAGCCGCTTCGCAGCCAGGGTCGGCAACACAATAATAACACACGCCGAATTTCAGAATGCCTTTGAAAATCAACTTAAGGCAATAAAGGAAAAGTATGGAGAGGATTTAAAGCAAGAAGAGATCAAGAAACTCGGCCTCAGAAAATCGATCCTGGACGAACAGATCGACAAGATACTGGAGACCAAGGAGGCGAAGAAGCTCAACATCCCCGTTACCGACAAGGAAGTTCGGGATGTAATAAAGAGCGTACCATATTTCAAAAAAGACGGGGAATTCGATTACGACACCTACACGGAAGTCCTCAAATACAATAAACTTACCGAGGCCGGCTTCGAGGCCATCATAAGAAACGATATTATGATCCAGAAGTTCTCGGGCATCATAAAAGACTCGGCAAAGGCTTCCGAAGAAGATGTGATAGTGATTGCGAAGAGATATAAAGGGATGACGATCGAGGAGTATAACGAGCTTTCCCCTGATGAGAAAAGGCTTTTGAAAGCGAACGCCCTTTTGGTAAAGAGGATCGAGGCTTACAACAACTTCATTAAAGAGCTCAGAGCAAAGGCGGACATAGAATACAACAGCGACTATCTCGATTGATTTTCCCTCTCCAAGACGCCGAAAGATCGATTCCAGCCGGTAAAGCCGAATCCGCCGGGGAACGGAACCATAAGGAGATTCTGATCGGCTCAATTTTGATTCGATTTCCAATAAAAAATTGTTTTTGAGATCTTTTAAGGATTTGCGGTCTTTAATGTTTTGAAGGAAAGCCCCTAAGTGAAATCCAAACACGGCGGCACGCTTAAAAGGACGTTTAGGGCCCTGGCCCTGATTCTCCTCCTCTTCGCTTCGCTCCAGGAGATATCAGGGCTCCTCCTGGAATGGACCGGGAGCGCCGAGAACTGCCTCCTGCTGGCACTTTTTTTAATCCCTGCACTCTCGGCAATACCCATCTATCTAATGATAAAGCCCTTCAAGTACGTCGCCCTCATCGCATCACTGGGGATTCTAAGCCTGAATATATACCGTATGGCGAAAACAGGAGTTTCATTACCCTTAATTGCAACTTCCATCTCACTCCTGTTTGCAATCATCTTGCTCTTCTCCCTCATCAGGGCCGACAAGCATAATCAGTGATCCAGAAACTTCCACCATATACTCCAATTACTATTGACATACACGCTTGACCTATGATATTAAAATATATAGAGAACAATTCGATCAGGATATTAGATGAAGCTTAACGGAGACCCGGAAGGCATTGAAGAACTGAAGTTCTT
>Ga0180432_10000676_pt1 | contig 55983 bp, 38 predicted proteins | sample SS_ome_10_FD_132414 | JGI IMG/M metagenome (GOLD analysis project Ga0180432, IMG submission 132414) | Hypersaline lake sediment archaeal communities from the Salton Sea, California, USA - SS_1_MS_2 metaG | ecosystem: Environmental > Aquatic > Non-marine Saline and Alkaline > Hypersaline >... | reverse complement strand
TGGTCGTTTCAGGATTACACACAGGCCTCCGTTTGTCTAGCGTCGAGTCGGCCTCTCTGGAAGTTCTATTCGGTTGATAAAGTGCAAAGCATATCTTGTGTCGGTTGCATACCGCGTTTCACGAAACACGAAACACGTAGTCCGTGCTGCGTATTCCCTGACGTGAGGAGGCGAGAAACATGTCAATGCACACAATTACTGTCACCGTGAACGGCTCCCGAGAGTATCTCACCGTTCCCTCGAATATGACGCTGCTGCAGATGCTGCGCGACAAACTCGCGCTAACCGGTACAAAGAACGGCTGCGAGGCAGGAGAATGCGGCGCGTGCACGGTGTTGGTAGACGGGGAGCCGGTGAATTCGTGCATGATGCTGGCCGTGGAGATCGACGGGCACGAGGTGACCACGGTGGAAGGGCTGGCCCGCCTATACGACGACGAGGCCGAGTTGAGCCCGCTGCAGGAGGCATTCGCCGAGCACAACGCCGTGCAATGCGGTTTCTGCACCCCAGGGATGCTGATCTCAGCTCACGCGCTATTGCAGCGCAGCGCCCACCCGAGCGAGGACGAGATCCGGGAAGCGCTGGTGGGCAATCTATGTCGCTGCACAGGCTACCTGCGGATCATTCAGGCGGTGCAAGCGGCCGCGGACAGGACTCGTGGTAGGAGCGCGGACACACGATCCATGTCCGCGAAGACCGCGCCCAAGCCTGCCGGAGTGCCGTTCTCGGGAGGGGCAGAATGAGCGCCAGACGTTCGTCATCTACACATACCTCCGAGCCCGTCGGCAAGAGCGTCCGCCGCGTGGATATGACCGACAAAGTGAGCGGGGCGGCCACCTTCACCGACGACATGCAGTTTGGGCCAGGGCTGTACCATGCCCGGCTGGTCCGCAGCCCCCACGCCCACGCGCTGATCAAACAGATAGACGCCAGCCGCGCGCTGGATATGCCCGGCGTGAAGGCCGTCGTCACCGGGCAGGAGGTGCGCACACGCATCGGCCTGTACCTGATAGACCGCCCCATTTTCGCGGGCGAGCGTGCGCGTTACGTCGGAGAGCCTGTCGCCGGGGTCGTCGCGACGACGGAGGAGATCGCCGAAGAGGCTGCGCAGCTCGTCGAGGTCACGTACGAACAACTACCCGCCGTCTTCGACCCGGTCGAGGCCGCCCAGCCGAACGCCCCCCTGATCCACCCCGACATGGGCGAGTATGAGGTGGTCAACTTCATCTTCCCCAAGCCGGGCACCAACGTCTCCGAGCACTTCAAGCTGCGCAAGGGAGACGTCGAGTCCGCCTGGCCCCGCTGCGCCGCGATCGTGGAGGACACCTTCCGCCTGCCCCAGATCCAGCACGTGCCCATTGAGCCCCACGTGGCGATCTCCCTGTGGGAGCAATCCGGCGAGGTCACGCTGTGGACCAGCTCGCAATCGCCCTTCGCTCAACGCGACTTGATCGCCAAGAGCCTGGAAATCCCCCACGGCAACCTGCGCGTGGTGTCGCCCTACGTCGGCGGCGGGTTCGGCGGCAAGGCAGGCGTCTCGATGGAGGCGTGCGCGGTCGTGCTGGCACAGGCAGTCCAGGGGCACCCGGTCAAGCTGCGCATGACGCGCGAGGAGGAATTCGTCGGCACGACGGTGCGCCAGAGCCTGGTCGCCAACACCAAGATCGGCTGCGACGCCGAGGGCAACCTGCTGGCCATGGAGACCGAGTATTTCTTCGGCGGCGGAGCCTACAACGACTACGGTGTCAACATCGCCCGCGCGGGAGGCTATTCCTGCACCGGCCCCTACGACATCCCCAACGTGGTGGGCGATTCCTACTGCGTCTACACCAACCTGCCCATCGGCAGCGCCATGCGGGGCTTCGGCATGCCCGAGATCCACTGGGGCATCGAGCAGATCATGGACCAGCTCGCCGAGAAGATCGGCATGGACGCAGCCGAGTTCCGGCGGTGCAACTGCGTCAAGACCGGCGACACCATCCTCACCGGCATGGAGATGCCCGCGATCGACATGGTGGCTTGCATCGACAAGGTCACCGAGGCCATCGGCTGGGGCGAGGAGCGACCGCCCTCCGCGCCGCACAAGAAGCGCGGGACGGGCATCGCCATCATGTGGAAGGCCCCGGCCATGCCGCCCAACCCCGGCAGCTCGGCCATCGTGCGCTTCAATGAGGACGCGACGGTCAACGTCGAGATCGGCGCGCAGGAATTGGGACAGGGCGCGTTCACCGTTGCCGCGCAGGTCGCCGCCCAGGCGCTCGGCGTGCCCTACGAGTGGGTGCGCGTCTCGGCCCCGGTAGACACCAAGTACAGCCCCTACGAGTGGCAGACGGTCGCCAGCCGCATCACCTGGTCCATGGGCAATGCCGTCAAGGCCGCTGCCGAGGACGCCAGGCATCAGATCCTGGAAACCGTGGCCGACCATTGGGACGAGGACGTGGAGGATCTGGACATCAAGGACGGCCAGGTCGTCTCGTACAAGTCTGAGCGCGAGCAGCCGCTCAAGGACCTGGTGATCTACGGCCTGCCCAACGAGAACTTCGAAGGATGGAAGGGTGGCCCGGTACTCGGGCACGGCAAGTTCATGCCCACGTACGTCACCAACCTGGACCCCGACACCGGCCAGGGCCGACGCGCGGTGGTGCACTACACGGTCGGCGCGCAGGCGGTGGACCTGGAGGTGGACACCGAGACTGGTCAAATCGAGGTGCTCAAGATCGCCAGCGCCTACGACGTAGGCAAGGCCATCAACCCCGACCTGATCATGACACAGATCGAGGGCGGCGCGGTACACGGGATGAGTTCGGCCTTCGAGGCGCTCCAGTTCGACGAGCAGGGACGCCCGATCAACCCCAACTTGGTGGACTACCGCATCATGACGAGCGTGGACGTGCCGCGCGAGATCCACGGCGACTTCGTCGAGACGCCGCTAGAGGACGGTCCGTGGGGAGCACGCGGCGTGGGAGAGCACGTGATGGTTCAAACCGCGCCGGCGATCGCCAACGCCATCAACGACGCGCTGAGCATTCGCTTCAACGACCTGCCGCTCTCGGCGGAGAAGATCTTTCTGGCACTGGAGAAACGCAGGCAAGCCAAGTAGTAGGCTCCTGCACATGATTGATCCACACCTTGAGGGCAGGGTTGCCCTCGTGACAGGCGCGAATCACGGCATCGGCGCGGCCACGGCGAGAGCATTTGCGGCACAGGGCGCGAGGGTGTGCATCACGTGCTACCGCGGAAGCGCGACCAACGTCCGCGGTGAGAGTCGCTACTCGGAATCCGAGTTGGAGGAGGCACGGCGGGCCGGCGTAGGCGGCGACGCGCTGTATCGTGCTATGCAGCAGCAGAGTGCCGAGGCACTCGTGCACGAGATCCGCTCCCAGGGCGGCATCGCCGTCTCCCGCGAGACCGATCTCGCCGACCCGGCAAACATCCCATCCCTGTTTGACTGGTGCGAAGAGCAGTTCGGCCCGGTCGACATCCTGGTCAACAACCACACCCACTGCGTGCTCGAGACCTTTGACCCGGCGTTGACCACGGACGAAGGCCTGGGCATCCACCTCATCTCCGCGGCCGGCATCGACGCCCACTTCGCCATCAACGCCCGCGCCTACGCGCTCATGATGGCCGAGTACTTCGGACGCGCCGCAGGAGCGCGCTATCTGCGACGCGAAGCCCGGTGGGGGCGTGTCATCAACCTCAGTACCGACGCCGCCCATGCCCACATCGCCAACGTGAGCTACGCTGCCAGCAAAGCTGCCATCGAGTCATACAGCCGCTCCTCCGCTGCCGAGATGGGCAAGTACGGCATCACGATCAACATCGTTGCGCCGGGACCAATCCAGACGGGCTACATCACGCCCGAGCAAGAGACCGAGATCGCTGCAAACACTCCCCTCCAGCGCGTCGGAAAGGCCGAGGACGTCGCCGAGGTGATCGTCTTCCTGGCTTCCGAACAGGCGCGCTGGCTGACGGGGCAGAAGCTCTACGTCGGCGGCGGCTGGCGCATGCCTCAGTAGCCACCGCCGCCGGCTGCCCCGGCGACCTGGTACGCAGGTGAGAAACGAGATGCTGGGTTCAGCACCTCTGAAGGCGACGACGATAGTCACAGGGCTCGTGATCACTGGCGAGGCACTGGCACTGATCGTCGGCATGCGCGTCCTTCATCACCCATGGCTATCGCGAGTGGGAGTACCTCGCCCGCGTGGCGCACGCGTTCTGTGCCAACGCGCCGCTCTTCGCCGTGAACAACATCAAGCTCGCGGGGCTGTTGCTTGTTGCTGCCGGTGCCACGTGGCTAAGATGCGCGCAAAAAAGCTGAGAGAACACCCCGAGAAACCGACTGGCACAGGCCAGATCGAAGCGGCCTCTCCGCCTGCTTCCTACAACATGCCTCCTGCGTCTTGCTTCCCACCCTGACATGGCAGTCGTGGGGAGGAGCGGTCAAGCTCCTCCCCACGACGCGACGGGGGTCTACTCCTCCCCCTTCAGCGCGGTGATACGCGCCTCGACGGCCTGGGCCTCCTGCCGCAGGCTCTCCAGGTACTGCTCAAGCCGGGCAGCCTGCTCCTCTTTGGTCACAGGACGGCACGCGGGGCCAACGGGCACACCACAAGCGCACACTGCGGCGTGATGGTACCCACGGAAGTGTCGGGCCGGGTGCCCACTACTGGGATGGTATGAAGTTCCACAGCACATGATATCACCTCCTTTCCGCCAATATATGAAGATATTAACATATACTAATACATACCGGCAAAAAACGAGTCAAGACGTGACGGGTTTTGGATACTGGCTTCTGGCATAGGCATCGTTCTTGTGAGACACTGGGCAACTGCTTTTCACAATCACTCTGTAGCGAAGTCCTGGCCCAGCGTCTCAACGAGGACCGATCTGTGACGCGCCAACCCCTCCCGGTCGATAGAGTAATGCACGAAGCGGCCATGGCGCACGCCGTGCACCAGCCCGACCTGCCGTAGCACGCGCAGATGTTGCGAGACCGCCGACTGCGTGACGCCCAACTTGTGCGCCAACGCGTTGACGCACAAGTGTTGTCCATCGTTGCACTCCCCCAGGCACCCGCCCGACGGCTGCGCGTTCAGCAACCTGATCAGCCTCAACCGGGTGGGATCCGACAGGGCCTTGAATACCTCGGCCAGCTTCTCTATGTCATCCATCTGCTTCGTGTTGAATATATTAGTATATGCTAATGTACTGAAATTCTACCATGATCTTGAGAACTTGTCAAGGGCTTCTCTCGTCGTATGGATCCAGCGGCGCGTCGCTATCGCATCCGTGACTCCGACTCGTACTGATCCAGATTGGTGCCCATGATGCGCTTGACCTCATCCGTGGCCTGCGCCAGCTCAACCACAATCTCAGGCGCTAACTCCAGATCAGCCGCTCGCGCGTTCTGCGTGATCTGGGAGGACGTTCGCGCCCCAGCCAGGACGGCGGTCACCCCCGCTTGGTGAATAGCCCAGGCCAACGCGACCTCGGCCATAGGCGCTTCGATCCGAGCGCAGATGCGACGGATGCGCTCAATGCTGGCGAACGTCTCCGCCTCACAGCCGTCCTCGCCGTGGCGGGTCAGCGGCCGTTTCTTGGAGAAGTGCCTTGTCCGCGCCCGTCCATCCGGCACGTCATCGGCAGAGGCGAACTTGCCCGTCAGAAGCCCCTGGGCCAACGGGCTGTAGCACAGAATCCCGACGCCGCGCTCCACACACATAGGCTGAAGCGGCTCCTCGATCCCGCGCCAGAGCAGGCTGTACGGCAACTGGTCTGCCGCACAGGGACTGAGAGCCAGGAATTCGGAAAGGTCTCTCACGCCGAAATTGCATACGCCGAAGGCACGTATCTTGCCCTGGCCGCGCAGCGTCTCAAGAGCGCCAACCGTCTCTGCAATCGGGATGTCGTGATTGGGCCAGTGGATCTGGTACAGGTCAATGTAATCCGTGCCCAGGCGTTGCAGGCTGCGCTCACAAGCTCGCATCACTTCGTCGCTCGACAGGTGCTGCGGACCGACCTTGCTGGCGATCACCGCCTCGTGCCGCCGGCCAGCTAGCCCCTTACCCAACACGGTCTCCGAGTACCCATCCCCGTAGAACTCCGCCGTGTCGAAGAAGTTCACTCCCACGTCCAGAGCAGTCCTGATGGTGGCGATGGACGCTTGCTCATCCTGCTCGCCCCACACCCAATCTCCTGCAATCGCCCAGCATCCCATGGCCACGACGGACACCGATATCCCCGTCGAGCCAAGCTCCCTGTACTTCACTCTGCATCTCCTTCCCGAGGGCTTGTCCGACCGTCGAAATGCTCCGAGCCGCTCTCCGCGTCGAGCGGAAACCGCACCGGCCTGCCGTCTCGCTGCGAGCGATAGATGGCCGTGAAGACCTCGACGGTCTTGCGCCCTTCGATCCCTGTCGCCATAGGATCGCGATCCTCCAAGACGGCCTGGAGGAAATCTTGATCCTGTAGGCGATGGTAGTGCTTGCTCGCGTCCACCGCCTCAAACGTCTTCCGATCCTCCGCCTGCCACCGGGCAAGCCCCTCCTCTTCACCGGGCACCGTCCACAGGTCGTTGATCGGTGGCTCCAGCACCTCAGTCACACCAGCGATGAACATAGCCCCGCCGTCCGTCTGCACACCGACGGAGGCGCCGTTCTTGCCGTGCACGTGCACCTTTCCATAGATACCCGGCTTCTGCGAATTGCTGACCACCACGGTCCCCAGCGCGCCGTTCTTGAAGCGCAGCACAGCCACCGCCGTGTCCTCCACCTCGACGTATGGGTGGTTAAGGTTGTCCCAGTAGCCGAACAGCTCATCAATCGGCCCCATGAACCATTGCAGCAGGTCGAGCTGGTGAGGCGACTGGTTGACCAGCACGCCCCCGCCCTCCTCCACCCATTTCCCGCGCCAGGGATCGGACGCATAGTAGGCCCGGTCGCGCCAGCCGAGCATCATCACCGTCCCCAGTACCGGCGCGCCGATCTTGCCGGCTTCGATAGCTCTCTTGACCCGCTGCACTGGCTCGTACAGCCGCCGCTGGCTGACTACGCCCAGTTTCACACCCGCCTCCCCGGCGGCGGCAATGATCACATCGCAATCTGTGAGACAGGCGGCCAGCGGTTTCTCGACCAGAACGTGGGCACCCGCCCGTGCGGCCTGGACTGCCAGGGCGGCGTGGGCCGGGTGAGGCGTGCACACCACGACCGCCTCAACACCCGCACCGGCGATCATGTCCTGCACATCGCCGTAGGCTTGGATGTGATACTGATCGGCAAAGGCTCGTGCGCGGGCGAGGTTCCTGCCACATACAGCTACGAGATGCGACTCCGGCAGCGCGCTCAACGCGAGGGCGTGGGTATGGGCGACCTTGCCATAGCCGATCAGGCCGGTTCTCAGCGTGTCCATCGAATCACCCCTGACGTTTGACGTTTGACGCGACTACACCCGTTCTCAGCTTGTCCATCGGATTGCCTCCCGTGCTCGGACCGGCATGGCACTCTATCCCGGCGTCAAGACGACTTTCATGAGGCCGGGTTCCTTGTCGTACAAGCGGCGAAACCACGAGCCGCCTTCCGCCAGCGGCGCGACCGCGCTGATCAAGGCATCCACATTGACCGCACCCCGGGCAATCATGTCCAGGCAGGCCGGGTACTCGCCGCAAGAGGAGCACGTTCCGTTCAGCGACAGCTCGCGCGTCACGACGGACTGCAACAGCAACTCCGTCGTAGGTGACACGTTGCCGACCAGCGTGAGCACGCCGCCCTTTCTGAGACACTCAACCGCCAGATTGAGCGTTGGCGTGATGCCCACGACCTCGAAGGCGACGTCTGCGCCCCGACCACCGGTGCGCTCGTGCAGGTGCGCAAGCACGTCGTCGCGATCTGGTCTCAGGCCCTCGTCAGCGCCCAGCCGGCAGGCCAGGTCCAGCCGGTCCGGATCGAGATCCACCGCGACGATGTGACCGCAGCCCGCCAATCTCAGTGTCTGGACCACCAGAAGCCCGATCATGCCTGTGCCTACCACGACCGCCGTGTCGTTCAGTGAGATCGGCGTCCGCTCAACTGCGTGGAACGCGATGGACACTGCCTCGACCATCGCGGCATGCTCAAAGGAAAGCCCATCCGGCAGGCGATAGAGTATGTGCTGCGGCACCGCGACGTACTCCGCGAACGCCCCGTGCTGGCGGTAGTCGCCACACGATACGCCCAACACGCGGCGGTTGTCGCACAGGTTGATCCGGCCTCGACGGCAGAAATAGCACTCACCGCAGTAGATGGTGGAGTCGAACGTCACACGGTCACCCTTTCCCCATCCAGTCACGTTGCCCCCCACATCCGCGATGACACCCGAGGCCTCGTGCCCCATGATCAACGGCGGGATGCGTCGTCCGGTGCTGCCGTCCAGGCCATGCACGTCGCTGCCACAGATGCCGCAGGCCTGGACCCGGACGAGCACGTCTTCCGGCCCGATCTGCGGTTCTGGCACCTCCTTGTACTCCAGGTGATTGTACGCTTCAAGAACCAACGCTTTCACGTCAAAGACCTCCCGCGTAGTCCACGGTCGTGGTTGTTGACCGCCCTGCAAGTCATTTGGGCAGACGCTTCGCCCAGTCTGTGCAATAATACTAGCTTACTTCCAGCGTGTCAATGCGCCGCCGCAGACTGCCCAGTGCAATGAAAGCCTGGGCATCCTCCCCGATCACGTGCTATGCCGCAAGAGCGACCGGACTTGACAAGGACATCGTTCTGCATTAGAATGCAGCCCATCTGGTCTTGAGTACCGCAGGATGGATAATTGGGCATTGCTCACCCCTATCAGCCGACACACGGAGCTATCTCCCGTCGAGGGTTCCGGTTAGTGCCGCGTAGCTAGCACGAGTTGCCCGCAAGGATTCCCAGCCTCCGGTCCCCCCAGAGGCTGGTTTTCGTTTTGGTTTTCGTCTTGGAAAGATCGTCGGAAGGATCAGCTTTGAGATACAGCGGCCGCGTCATGCTCGCCATTAAGGAGCGACCTATCACCCCCTGGCCTGCCAGGGGGTCCGGATAGCGCTGGACGAGCACCATCAACCGTTTGGTTTAACCTACCAGCCTACCGGAACCCCCGGCAGGCTGGTTTTCGTTTCAGGAGACATTCGCGCAGATTCTGCTCTGCCTGCAAGGAGCACACAAGTGACATAATAAGACCCAGGAACGCCCCCAAATAGAAAGGGAGAGGAGAGGAGAAATGAATACAACGACGAGAGAGGGCCTGGAGAACGTCGTCGTAACCAGTAGCAGTATCTGTTCCATAGATGGCCAGCGGGGAATCATCCGTTATCGAGGCATTGACGTCGGCGACTTGGCCAGGCACTCGTCCTACGAGGAGACGGTGTACCTGCTCTGGTTTGGGGAACTCCCCACCTCGGCCGAGCTGGACGCGTTCAAAGCCAAGCTGGCAGCGGAGCGCGAACTGGATGAGGCGATATGGAACACGCTCGCCTCACTGCCCGGCTGTCCGCGGCCCATGGAAGCGCTCCGCACGATGGTCTCAGCGCTATCCTGCTGTGACCCCCACATCAATGATCATACCCCTGAAGGCAACATCAACAAGGCGATCCGCCTGACCGCCAAGATACCGACTATCGCAGCCTATTACCATCGCTATCTGGAGGGACTGGAACGCGTCCATCCAGACCTCAGTCTGGACCACGCGGCGAACTTCCTGTACATGTGGCGGGGAGAAACGCCCACGGACCTGGAGGAACGGGCGATGAACGTGGCGATGATGATGATGGCCGACCACGAATTGAACGCCTCGACCTTTGCCGCACGAGTCACGGCATCGACGCTCTCCGACATGTATTCCGCAATCACGACGGCGGTCGGCACGCTCAAGGGGCCGTTGCACGGGGCAGCCAACCAGAAAGCGATGGAGATGCTGCTGGAAATTGATGACGTAGACAACGTCGAGCCGTACATCACGGCTGCTCTGGCGGCCAAGAAACGCATCATGGGCTTCGGCCATCGCGTGTACAGGAACACGATGGATCCCCGATCCGTCTACCTGCGCAAGATGTTGCGCGAGCTGTGCACACAGTCGGGAGACGGTGATCTATACCATCTGGCCATCGCCGTGTCCGAGACGGTGTGGGAGAAGAAACGGCTGTTTCCCAACGTGGATTTCTTCGCCGCCCCTCTGCTCCACACACTGGGTATTCCAGCGGATCTCTTCACCCCGGTCTTCGCCACCAGCCGCGTTGCGGGCTGGACAGCCCACGTGATGGAGCAATATGAAAACAACCGCCTGCTGCGCCCACTCTCCAACTACGTGGGCCGCGCTCATAGACCCTACGTGCCGCTCGAAGAACGCTCCCGGAACACCCACGACCCGGTCGGCCGCGACGTAGTGCAGCCGGTAGCCGAACTCGTCGGGGAGAACAGCCAATGAGTCAAACGCTGGCACACAAGATCATAGCACAGCACCTATCCGAGGGAGACATGGTGGCGGGGCAACCAATCGCCATCTCGATTGACCAGACGCTTACTCAGGATGCCACGGGTACGATGGCCTGGCTGGAGTTCGAGACCTTGGGGCTGCCCCGAGTGCGCACCGAGTGCTCGGTCAGCTACGTGGACCACAACATGCTGCAGAGCGACTTCCGAAACGCCGACGATCATCGGTATCTGCAGATGGTGGCTGCCAGGTACGGCGCGTACTTCTCCCGGCCTGGTAACGGCATCTGCCACCAGGTGCATTTGGAGCGCTTTGGCACACCCAGACAGACACTGCTGGGGACCGACAGTCACACGCCAAACGCCGGCGGGTTAGGGATGCTGGCCATCGGCGCCGGCGGAATGGACGTGGCTGCAGCGATGGGGGGGAGCCCTTTCTACCTGGTGATGCCTGAAGTGCTAGGCGTCAAGTTGACCGGACACCTGGGGCCCTGGGTGGCCGCGAAGGACGTCGTCCTGGAACTGCTACGCCGTCTGACGGTCAAGGGTGGCGTGCGCAAGATCGTCGAGTACTACGGCCCTGGAGTGGCCACTCTCACCGTGGACGAGCGGGCCACCATATGCAACATGGGGGCAGAACTGGGGGCAACCAGCTCGCTGTTCCCCAGCGACGAACAGACGAAAGCCTACCTGCAGGCCCAGGGGCGTGAAGCAGCCTGGAGATCTCTCACCGCCGATCCAGACGCCCCCTACGACGCGCACCTGGAGATCGACTTGACCGCCCTCGAACCGCTCATCGCGCAACCCTCCAGCCCTGACAACGTGGTCACGGTCCAGGAGATCGAGGGAACGCCCGTGGATCAGGTGTGCATCGGCTCCTGTGTGAACTCGTCCTACACCGACTTGATGACCGTGGCAGCGATCCTCACAGGCAAGACAGTGCATCCGCGCGTAAGCCTGGTCATCGCGCCAGGCAGCAGGCAGGTGAGCGCGATGCTGGCGCAGAACGGGGCGCTGGCCGATCTGATCGCGGCAGGGGCTCGGGTTCTGGAGCCGGCGTGCGGGCCTTGCATAGGAATGGGCCAGGCGCCTGCCACAGGTGCCGTCTCGGTACGATCCTTCAACCGCAACTTCAAGGGACGCAGCGGCACGCCCGACGACCACACCTATCTAGCCAGCCCGGCAACGTGCGCAGCCGCAGCGCTGCACGGCACCATCACCGACCCGCGTAGGCTGGGCGAAGCACTGGACATCAAGGCCCCACGCCACTTCTTGCTCCGTGACAACATGATCGTGCCTCCCTCAGACGACGGCGCGACTGTCGAAGTCGTGCGCGGCCCCAACATCAAGCCGGTACCCAAATCTCACCCTGTTCCAGACGCGCTGCGCGGTCAGGTACTGCTCCGAGTAGGCGACAACGTCACCACCGACCACATCATGCCCGCCGGGACCAAGGTGCTTCCGTTGCGGTCCAACATTCCGGCCATCTCTGAATACGTCTTCCGCGACGTGGACCCAGACTTCGTGCGACGGACCAAGGCGTGGGGAGGGGGCTTCGTCGTGGGCGGCACGAACTACGGGCAGGGATCGAGCCGAGAGCATGCCACACTGGCACCGATGTACCTGGGCGTCAAGGCCGTCGTCGCCAAATCCTTCTCTCGCATCCATCACGCCAACCTGATCAACGTCGGCATCCTGCCCCTCGTCTTCGAGCACGAAAGCGACTACGCGGCAGTTGAGCCGGGGGATGCGTGGGAGATCACGGGCGTCCACGCCGCGCTCCGGGCACGGGCCAGGCTGGCCGTCCACAATCTCACGCAGGCCAAGACCTTCCACGTCACGTACGATCTGACTGCACGTCAGATCGACATCCTGCTGGCAGGTGGGCTGCTGGCCCACATCAAGACTGGAGGCCAGTAGGATGGCCTATCGCATAACGCTGATCCCCGGGGATGGCATCGGCCCGGAAATCGTCGCCGCTGCGCGCCGGGTGCTGGAGGCCACAGGCGTCGAGTTCGACTGGGACGTGCAGCAGGCCGGCGCTGGCGTGATGGACAAACACGGTACCCCGCTTCCAGAAGCCGTGCTCGATTCTATCCGCGTCAACAAAGTCGCCCTGAAAGGGCCTATCACGACACCCGTCGGCAGCGGGTTCCGCAGCGTCAACGTCGCCATCCGCAAAGCGCTGGACCTGTACGCCAACCTGCGCCTGAGCAAACACCTGGCAGGCACCCGCAGCCTCTACCGGGACGTCGATCTGGTGATTGTGCGCGAGAACACCGAGGGACTGTACGCCGGCATAGAGCACGACGTGATTCCGGGCGAGGCGGCCGAATCCATCCGCATCATCACCCGCAAGGGCAGCGAGCGCATCGTGCGCTTTGCCTTCGAATATGCCCGCGACAACGGCCGCCGCAAAGTGACCGCGGTGCACAAGGCCAACATCCTCAAAGCCACCGATGGACTCTTCTTGCGGGCAGCCCGGCAGGTGGCGGACGAATACCCGGATATCGAGTTCGAGGACCGCATCGTAGACAACATGTGTATGCAACTCGTCCAGCGGCCCCGCGAGTACGACGTGCTGGTGCTGCCCAACCTGTTCGGAGACATCGTCAGCGACCTCTGCTCAGGATTGGTTGGAGGACTCGGCGTAGTACCCGGGGCCAACATCGGCGAGCACTTGGCGGTATTCGAGCCTGTGCACGGCTCCGCTCCCAAGTATGCCGGGCAGAACAAGGCCAATCCAGTCGCCACCATCCTCAGCGGCGCGTTGATGTTGCATCACCTGGGCGAACGTGAGGCTGCCGAGCGCGTAGAGGCAGCCGTGGCAGCGGTCATCGCTGAAGGAAGCAGCGTGACCTATGACCTTAAGCCTACCCGTGACGATCCCACGGCCGTCGGGACCCAGGAGATGGGCGAGGCGATCGTCGCCGCGCTGGACGGGTAGTCACCACCCAGAGTGCGGGCCGAAATCGAAGCGCCGCCCGGTGCCTGTGGCATGCGGGCGCTCGACGTGTGCTGCCCTACACCGAGGCGCCATGCACAGGCGGCCCGAACAACGAAGACGCGACCGACGAGCGTGTCGCAAACGGAGCCAGAAGGGAGGTCAACACAATCAATCGACATATCCATTCGTTCTTGGAGTGCGTAAGCGTCGCATACTTGTAGATGTCATAAGGTTTCATCGAGATTTGCAAATCTCTGGCCAGGGAAGCAAAGGAAAAGGAAAAGAAGATCATGAACCTCAGAAGACCCAACTCGAACGAAGCCACAGGCACATTCAATCGTTCCAAGAGCGTCGTCCCCATGTCGGGTATTTGCTCGGCGTGCCGCGACGGGTGTACAGGAGGCTGCGAGCTGTTCGTGTCCTCATTCCGGGGACGCGAGGTCCTCTATCCCCGGTTCTACGGGGATATCACTGCAGGCGCCGACAAGAACTACCCGCTGGACTATTCCCATCTGAACATCCAGGGATACGCCACCGGGGCAAAGGGCCTGCCGATGGGGACGGAAGCCAACTCGGACACGGCTATCTTTCCAAACGTCAACACAGAAGCAGAATACGGCTGGAACCGAAAGGCCAGGATGCGCCTGCCCATTTTCACGGGGGCACTGGGCTCCACCGAGATTGCCCGGAAGAACTGGAAGCACTTCGCGGTAGGCGCAGCCATCTCGGGCATCACGCTCGTGTGTGGCGAAAACGTGTGCGGCATTGACCCCGATCTGGAACTAGACAGACACGGCAAAATCCGGAAATCGCCGGAGATGGACCGCCGAGTCGAAATCTACAGGCGGTTTTCCGACGGTTTCGGCGAACTCCTGGTCCAAATGAACGTAGAGGATACGAGGTTGGGCGTTGCAGAGTACGTCCTGGACAAGCATGGGCTGGACACGATTGAGCTGAAGTGGGGACAGGGAGCCAAATGCATCGGCGGCGAAATAAAGGTCAAGACAATTGAGCGAGCTCTCGAACTGAAGCGCAGAGGGTACATCGTTCTGCCGGACCCCACGCTGCGCGAGATCCAAGAAGCGTACAAAGCGGGGGCAATCAAGGAGTTCGAACGCCACTCGCGCGTGGGCTTCGTCAGCCGGAGTTCATTTCTGGCGGAGATCGAGCGCCTGCGCGACCTCGGCTTCAACAGGATTACGCTCAAGACAGGTGCGTACTCGGCAGTGGAACTGGCCATGGCGTTGCGCTACGGGGCAGAGGCCAACCTGGACCTGATCACGATAGACGGAGCGCCGGGGGGCACGGGTATGAGCCCGTGGCCGATGATGAACGAGTGGGGCATCCCGTCGTTCTACCTCCACTCCCTCACCTACCAGTTCTGCGAACAGCTCAGCAGAGAGGGCATCAGGGTCCCTGACATTGCCGTTGCCGGTGGCTTTTCCAGCGAGGATGGCGTATTCAAGGCCATCGCGATGGGAAGCCCGTACGTGAAGGCGGTCTGCATGGGACGCGCGCTCATGATACCCGGCATGGTGGGCAAGAACATCGGAAAATGGCTGGCAGCGGGCAAGTTACCCAAGACCGTCTCCCGATACGGCACCACAGTGGAAGAGATTTTCGTCTGCTACGAGGAGCTGAAGGAGAAGTACGGGGAAGACTCGAAGGATATCCCGCTGGGCGCGCTGGGCATCTACACGTTGTGCCAGAAGCTGAAACTGGGGCTGCAACAGATCATGGCTGGCAGCAGGAACTTCAGGCTATCCACCATCTCCCGTCGAGACCTTATGGCTCTGACGCAGGAAGCCGCCCAGGTATCTGGGATCCCGTACGTGATGGACGCCTATCGTCAAGAGGCCGAAGAGATCCTGCAGGATCTGGATCGGCTAGAATTGGCATTGGGCCCCATCCCCCTCGGCGAACCGATGGCGGTCCTGCGAGTGCTTGAGGGAAGTGGACACCAACATATCGCGAGCGATAGAGGACAGTGGCGATGAACGCGGAACCAAGGATGAACCAGGGGATCAATCCCTTCGAGATCGCCCAGCGCCAACTCGCGCTCGCTGCCAAGGTGATGGGCCTTGACGAAATCACGCACGAGTTTCTGAAGTGGCCCATCCGAGAGTTCCACACCCGCATCCCGGTCCAGATGGACGACGGGGCGACCCGAATCTTCGAAGGCTTTCGCGTGCAGTACAACAACGCCCGAGGGCCTACAAAAGGAGGGATCCGCTTCCACCCGGCAGAGACGTTCGACACCATCCGTGCGCTGGCGGCCTGGATGACCTGGAAGTGCGCCTTGATGGACCTCCCCCTGGGTGGCGGCAAGGGGGGAATCGTATGCAATCCCAAGGAACTGTCGCCCGGCGAGTTGGAACGTCTCAGCCGAGGTTACATTCGGGCACTGGGCCACTACATCGGCCCAGAGACCGACATCTATGCCCCAGGTGTCTACACCACACCGCAGATAATGACCTGGATGATGGACGAATACAGCACCATGGTCGGCCACCACGCGCCCGGTGTGATCAGTGGCAAGCCGATTCCGTTGGGTGGATCCCAGGGCAGGTTGGACGCGACTGCACGGGGAGGCGTCATATGCATCCGCGAGATGGCGCAGTGGCTGGGTATAGACATGGACGAGGCGACTGTAGCCATACAGGGTTACGGCAACGCGGGGCGGTTTGCCCACAAACTGATCGTCGAGATGTTAGGTGCCAAAGTCATTGCCGTATCCGACTCCAGCGGTGCCATCTACTCCCCCGGTGGCCTCGACTTCGAGCAGGTCGCCACTCACAAACGAAACACCGGCACCGTGGCAGGTTACACCTGCGGCGACACCTGCGAACACATCACCAACTCTGAACTGCTTGAGCTGGACGTGGACGTGCTGGTCCCTGCCGCCCTGGAAGGCGTCATCCGGGCCGACAATGCAGACAACGTCCATGCTCGGGTGGTAGCCGAACTGGCCGATGGTCCCACCACGCCAGAGGCCGACGATATCTTGCTGAGCAAAGGCGTATACGTCATCCCAGATTTCCTGTGCAACGCCGGAGGGGTCACCGTCTCCTACTTCGAGCAAGTTCAGAATATGTATGGTTTCTACTGGGACGCCGATCTGGTCTACGAACGGCTGGACAAGAAGATGACGTCAGCCTTCCACGCCGTGCACGAGACCGCCCAGCGCTACAACATCCAGAACCGCACAGCCGCGTACCTCATCGCTGTCAGCCGGGTTGCCGAAGCGTGCAGGTTGCGCGGATGGGTCGCTTGAGTGAAACCCAACGTCCCGATGTCCCAGGACGTCATCCAGGCGGCGGTAGGGGGGCATCGTAGGCTGGCACTTGTCCCGAGTGAGGAGCCTATGATGCCCCCCCATCAATGTAGAGACGCTGCTTAAGACGACCCGGCTCCCTCGACTTGGAGATGTGCCACAAACGTGATATGATTGTGGCACCATTCTGCAATCTTCGATATCCCACGGGAGGCTCACAAATGACGTCAAGGGTCGTGTTTTCCTACCTGGGCGTCTGGAGCGCCATCGGCTGTGCGATCTTCAGCGTCTTCGTCGTCGTCGTTTTCAGGACCGGGCTCGTCTTCGTCGCCAGGAAACAGGACGGCACCCTCAAGAAGCGCATCCCGTTCGGCGGCTACCTCACTATGCTGACTATTCCCTTGGGCATCATAGGCCTCCAGCTCGTGGCCAACTACTTCGGGCTGGCGCGCAGAGCGCTCGAAGTCAGTTTCGCCTCCCTCTTCCTGCTGAATCTCGGTCACTACCTGATCCTATTCACGTTCGACACCCTCGTGATCGATGGCCTGGTGCTCTCTCTGTGGCGTCCGGGGTTCTTGCAGTTGCCTGACTCCATCGGTTGGCAGTCGATGAAGCGTCACATCCTCATGTCTGTGCCGATTGGCACGCTCCTGGGCACTGGCCTGGTAGCGATCAGCTCGCTCATATCGTATTTCACGGTGCTGGGTCGTTGAGCACAGGCACGATTCCCCCCGTGCCGCCCGGCGTGATGCCCACCGCCCCATCCTTGCGAACATCGGCGCTTTCTGGCATAATCGGGCCAGCGGGTCCAGCGCGTCCCGCACCCTGTGGCATCATCGTGATTCTGGAATCGGCAGATTGAGACAACAACCAGGCAAAGAACCAAACACGGCCGAGAGACAACGCCCCAGGCGCGCCGTCTGGCTTACGGTGGGTACAATCGCCCTGATCGGGACGTGCCTGGGCTGTTGTGTGCTGTCCTTGATCGTGTCCCAGTCCGTGTCATCGGGAGGGTTGAGCGGCCCCAGCGTGCACGTGTGTGCAGGCCTGGTGACGATACCCCGCCTCCAGATCGGCGCGTTCTGGTGCTCGCCGTTGTCTAGCTACCGCCCGCCCCTGGCCCAATCGCCCTATGCCGTATGTTTGGACGTTCCGCTGCCCCGGATGCCCCATGGCCTGTGCCGCGAGTGGATGCTTCCACCATGAGACCACGGGCAAGCGAACCGCAAGGAGCCTTTCCCATGAATCCTACACGCACGCTGAATCAGTATTTCGGAGAGCTTGAGCAACAGGGCAAGTTTTCCGGCGTTGTGTTGATCACCCAGGGTCAATCGCAGTTGTACGCCGGCGCGTACGGCTACGCCAGTCGTTCCTGGAAGGTCAGCAACACGATGCTCACACGCTTCGATACGGCGTCCATCACCAAGCTGTTCACCGCCGTCGCAACACTGCAACTGATTGATCAGGGATTGCTGGCGTTCGACACGGGTGTGATCGATTTTCTGGGTCTGGAACATACCGCGATATCCCAGGACGTGAATGTCTTCCACCTCTTGACGCATACCTCTGGCATCGGGGACGACTGCGAGGAGGAGGATGGCGAGCGGTACGAGGACTTGTGGAAGACCAAGGCCAACTACTCCGTCACGGAGACCGCGGACTTCCTGCCGCAGTTCGTGCACAAGGCACCCAACTTCCCGCCGGGTCAGGGCTGTCGATACTGCAACTGCAGCTTCGTCTTGCTGGGTCTCATGATTGAGAAGATCACAGGCGTGCCCTACCGCGATTACGTGAGAGAAAACGTCTTCGCCCGGGCCGGGATGGCTCGCTCAGACTTCTTTCGCATGGATCGTGTACACGAGGATGTCGCCGAGGGATGTGATCCCATCCGTGATGAGCAGGGCCATATCCTGGCCTGGCAGAGGAATATCTACGCATTTCCACCGGTCGGGTCGCCCGACAGTGGCGCGCACGTTACAGCCGGTGACCTGGATCGCTTCCTTCGAGCGGTGCAGGCCGGCCAGTTGCTGTCGCCCGAACTCACGAAGGCTTTCCTGACGCCACAGGTCCACTACGGCGACTGGGACGACGGTACGACGATGTACGGCCACGGCCTGATGTTCTACCTGGACAGATCCGGCAAGGTCGTCTGCTGTCAAAAGGACGGCATCAACGCCGGTGTGAGCGGCATCATCCGCCACTTCCCGGATCGTGACATCAACGTGGTCATCCTCTCGAACATGGAGAATGGCGTGTGGGAGCCTGTGTGGGAGGTGCACAAGTTGGTCGTGGCAGGCGATCTCGATGGATGAGGGGCACGCGGGGCTCAGGAGCAAGACCCGTACGCTGGCCCAGCGCCCCAGGGCGAAGATACTCATTTCTCTCGGAGGCGGCCTGCTGGTCATCGCGGATCTGCTCGCGCTGGTGCTCTATGGAGCCACCGTGACCGCGACCTGCACACGCGAGTAGGCAGGCAATGACGACAAACATTCCCGCTTCCTTTGCCCGCACGATTCTCGAACTCCACGGCGCAGCAGGGCGCGCGTGGCTGGGCCGTCTGCCATCCATCATCGCTGGCTGCGCGCAGCGGTGGTCGCTCTCGGTGCTGCCCCCGTTCGAGCCTCTGTCATACAACTACGTCGCCCCGGCCGTCCGCACGGACGGCGCGGACGTGGTCTTGAAAGTGGGGGTGCCAAACCGCGAACTGCTGACCGAGATCGAAGCGCTCCGCCTGTACGACGGCCACGGCGCTGCGCGGTTGCTGGAAGCCGACCCCGACCAGGGTGCACTGCTCGTGGAACGACTCAAGCCGGGCACGCCGCTCTCGAAGCTAGCCGATGACGAGCAGGCAACGTCCATCGCCGTCCAGGTGATGCGCCAATTGTGGAGACCGCCACCGCCAGAGCACTCGTTCCCGTCGGTCGCCGACTGGGCCGCCGGCATGAAGCGGATGCGCACCCACTTCGGCGGGGGGAGCGGCCCGCTTCCCACCGCGTTGGTCGAGCAAGCGGAGACACTGTTCGACGACCTCATCGGCTCAATGGCCGAACCGGTGCTCCTGCACGGCGATCTACACCATCAGAATATCCTGGCCGCCGAGCGCCAACCCTGGCTGGCACTCGACCCCAAGGGGCTGATCGGCGAACCAGCCTACGAAGTCGGCGCACTGTTGCGCAACCCGATGCCGGAGATCCTGCAGGAGCCACAGCCAGGACGGATCCTGGCGCGACAGGTGAGCCAAATGGCGGAAGAACTGGGGCTGGATCGCTCACGACTGCTGGGTTGGGCACTGGCTCAGGCCGTGTTGTCGGCGTGGTGGATGATCGAAGACCACGGCTACGGCTGGGAACCGGCGATCACCTGCGCCGAACTGCTGGCTGCATTGTAACTGTAGAGGACAACCCACCCCTGCTGCCAGACACCCTACGGCTGCTCGACGTAGAGGAAGACGGGGTCCACCCGGTAGTTGACCATCGAGATCTGCACGTCCTCGTGGATGAGAGAGGCATAGCAATACTGTGGGTTGCGTGCCTCCACCACATCCACAAAACGGATGCCTCCGGTAACCACCGCCCGCCCCCAGGCTGGCAGGTATAGGTGCCCGTCCTCATCCGCCACCAGATCGTCCGGCCCGCCGATGGCCCATCGCCAGGGATGATCGATCGGGCTGCTTTCGCAGTGGATGCCCACCCGGAAGGCGCCCGATTGCTGGTGCTCGCCCAGTGTGGCGTAGTTCTGGTCGCTGTCGTACACAGTGCCGGGCGGGGGGCCGCTGGTGCGGATGGGGACGACACTGTCGTTCTCAACCGTCAGCGTGAAATGGAGGGTCTCACCCAACGGAAGCGTGCCCGACGACCATTCCACTTCAGCGTTCAGGATATACGCCCGAGGCACACCGCCGTTCTCTATCGTGAGCTCACCGGTCGCGCGCGTCCACTGGCCCACCTCGTCCCGTGCCCGCATGGTCACCGTGTATGTACCGTCAGGTGGCGGGTCCGCCCCGTGATCCACCCCAGCGTCGTAGTCGAACTCGTGCCAGCCTGCCTCGTCGAGCGGTGTGACCGTCTCATTCTCCATCACGTGGTAGCGCACCCCATCCTGCCCCTCCAGGTAGACAGTCAACTCCTCCACGTCTTTCTTGAGCTCCACGTTGATCGTCGCCCGGTCCGTGATACTGTCGCGGTTCGGGGAGAAGACCGGCGGGTAGATGCTGAAACCGCGCAACTCCGGCAGGGCAGTGTCGGCGTTGGCGATCGTGACCGTGCCGCTAAGCGCCTCAGTGATGCCCTCCGAATCGGTGGCCGCCACGACCCATGTATAGACACCATCCTGCAGCACCCGCTTCTCAACCGTGAACCCTTCAAACTGCTCACCCGGCAGTACGTAGCCGTTCACCACGCCCGCGAAGTACAACTGGTAGGGCTCCTCGACGGAGGGAGCGTGGTGCACGCGATCGCGGTAGTAGTAGCGGTTTCCATCCTGACCCTCGAAGTAGATCGAGACGTCAGCGCTTCGGGACAGGTTGTACTGGATCACCAACACGTCCGCGTCGTGGTCCGCGTTGGGCGTGATCAGGTCAGTCGAGAATGAAACCTGGTCCAGCAGTGGCTCCTCCCCGCAGGCACTCAGCGCCAACGCCAGACACAGCAGCCCCCCTGCCAACAGAATGCGCCAAATTCGCAACGCAGCCCTCCCTTCGGAAAGGATTCGGAGAGGAAGTTTACCACAGATCAAGGAATTAGGAAACCGGTGGATTGACAAATAGGCAGACTTGCACCGACTTGCGCTTCCCGCGAAAAGGGGGTAAAATCCGCTGCCAATTAGCGCATGTGGATCAGGGTGCACAAAGCGCCCTCTGACGTGGAAGGTGCCGCTTCGCTTCCCTGTACAATGGAAGGAGCAATGAACTATTCAGAGGCAATCGTCTATCTCCATAGCCTCACGGACTACGAAAAAAAGCGCATCGAGCGCTATACACCTGAGACGCTCGATCTGTCACGCGTCGAGCGCCTGCTGGAGGCAATTGGCAAACCGCACACCCGCTTCCCAGCAGTGCATCTGGCCGGCACCAAGGGCAAGGGGTCTACGGCCGCGATTTGCGAGTCGAGCCTGCGGGCCGCCGGCTATCGCACGGGCTTCTACACGTCCCCCCACCTTCACACGTTCCGCGAGCGCATCCAAGTGAACGGTCACGCAATCTCCCGAGCGGAGGTTGTCTCGGTGCTGGACGAGCTTCGTCCCGTGATCGCGCGCAATCCTGGCGTGACCACTTTCGAAGCCATCACGGCGATGGGCTTTCTCCACTTCGCGCGGTCCGGGGTTGATATGGCCGTCGTCGAGGTAGGGCTGGGAGGCCGGCTCGACGCCACGAACGTCATCACGCCCAATGTGTCCGTCATCACCTCGCTCAGCCTCGACCATACCTACCTCCTGGGCGACACGCTGGCCGAGATCGCGTGGGAGAAAGCCGGCATCATCAAGCCCCAGATCCCGGTCGTGAGTGCGCCGCAGCGCGCTCAAGCGATCAAGGTACTCGAAGCGGTCAGCCGCGAACGCGAGGCGCCCCTCACGGAGATCGGACGCGACTGGGACTACAAACCCGGCCCCGCGGACCTGGAGGGACAGGCTTTCACCGCCCAGCGTATCAGCGACGGCGGGTCAGACCTGGACGGCGAGTATTGGACCCCCCTGCTGGGCCGTCATCAACTGGAGAACAGCGCCGCTGCCATCGCAGCAATGGACATCCTGAATCACCAGGGTTTCCACGTTCCATCCACTGCGATGCAGCAAGGGCTGCGCACCGTCGACTGGCCCGGACGGCTGGAAATCCTCAGCCGTGACCCGCTGGTCGTCGTGGACTGCGCACATAATCCGTATTCGGCGCAGGTGCTGTGCAAGGCACTGGAGGAATGGTTCCCCGGACAACGGTGGGTGCTGGCATTCGGTGCCTCAGCCGATAAGGATATCGCGGGGATGCTGAGGGCGCTCTTGCCAATCAGCGAGTACGTCATCGTTACGCGCTCCGATCACCCTCGGGCCGCATCGCCCATTGAACTGGCCGACATCGTCGCGTCGGTGGGCGGCGGCGCGGAGGTTACCGTGAATATGAGAAAGGCGCTCCGGCGCGGGCTGGCAATGATGGAGCCGGGCAGCGGTTTGCTGGTGACTGGCTCCATCTTTCTCGTTGCAGACGCCCGCGAACAATGGGCAGTCCACACCGGCGCCCCGCTGCCAGACAACGATGGCGCGGAAGAAAGCTAATGCCGACAACAGGAAGAAAGCATGACGTGGGATAGAGCGCTTCAAGATTGGTGGTCACAACTAGGATGGCCTCAAGGCGCCCCGTTCTCCCTGGAGAACGTGGACTTCGGGAGCTACGAGGAAGAGGAAGAGATAGGTCTCCAAGAGGCTCCAGGGGACGTCATCGAGGCGCCGCTCCTGCCCTTGCGCGACATAGTCATGTTCCCGCGCATGGTCACGCCGCTCTTTGTGGGACGGGATCGCTCGATAGCTGCCATCGAAGTGGCAAACGAGCAGGGCGAGCCCCTCATTACCGTCGCTCAACGAGACGGCGACATCCTGGAACCAGGCCTTGAGGACCTCTTCACATTTGGCACCGAGGTGGACATTGGCCGTATGCTTCGCATACCGGACGGCACCATCAACGTCTTGAGCCAAGGGCTCCAACGTGTCCAGGTCATCGAATACGTCCACGTGGAGCCCTACATCCGCGTGCGTGCCCTGCCTATCTACGAAGACACGGAGAAAACCCCGCTCACTGAGGCGTTGATGCGAGCCGTGCTGGCGCTCTTCGAGAAAGTCGTGCAGTTGAACCGAAACCTGCCCGATGACGCATACGTCTTCGCGATGAACATAGAGGACCCGGGCTGGCTGGCGGACCTGATGGCGCAGGCATTGGAGCTAGAAGTAGCCGCACGACAGGATGTGCTAGAGACTCTCGACATCGCCACCAGGCTCCAACGCGTGAGCGTCCTGCTGGCCAAAGAACTGGACGTGCTCGAGCTAGAGGATCGTATCCACTCCCAGGTGCAACAGGAACTGGACAAGAGCCAGCGCGAGTACTTCCTGCGTGAGCAGATGAAAGTCATCCAAAGCGAGCTGGGCGAGGGCGACATCTATACCAAGGAGATCAACGAACTGCGTGGCAAGATCTCCGAGGTGAAGCTTCCCGACGAGGTGCGTGACCAGGCCGAGAAGGAGCTCGACCGGCTGGCCTCCATGCCTCCGATGTCGCCGGAAACCGGCATCGTCCGCACCTACCTGAACTGGGTGGTTGAACTGCCGTGGTCGGCAACTACCGAGGATAACCTGGACACCAAGCACGTGGAAGAGGTCTTGGAGTCGCGCCACCATGGGCTTCCCAAGGCGAAGGAGCGAATCCTGGAGTACATCGCGGTGCGCCGTTTGGCAGCCGACAAGATGCGCAGCCCGATCCTGTGCTTCGTCGGCCCCCCCGGGACCGGCAAGACGTCGCTAGGGCAATCGATCGCCGACGCCCTGGGGCGCGAGTTCGTGCGTGTGAGCCTGGGTGGGGTGCGGCATGAGGCCGAAATCCGCGGGCACCGCCGCACCTACATCGGTTCAATGCCCGGGCGCATCATTCAGACCATGCGCCGGGCCGGCACGATCAATCCCCTGTTCATGCTTGATGAAGTAGACAAACTAGGGCTGGACTTCCGTGGCGATCCCGCTTCCGCTCTCTTGGAGGTACTGGATCCCGAACAGAACCACGCTTTCTCCGACCACTACCTGGAAGTACCCTATGATCTATCCAAGGTGCTTTTCATCACCACGGCCAACATCCTCGATCCCATTCCGCCAGCCCTTCAAGACCGTATGGAGGTGATCGAGTTTCCCGGCTACGTCGACGATGAGAAGATGCAGATCGCGCGCCGCTTCCTGATCCCGCGCCAATTGGAGGAGCACGGGCTGCAGGACACCCCGATCACCTTCACCGATGGCGTCCTGCAGGCACTCATCCGGGAGTACACCTACGAGGCCGGCGTGCGCAACCTCGAGCGCAAGATCGCCGCTATGTGTCGCAAGGTCGCGCGGCAAACGGCTGAGGGCAAGGAACCTCCTCAGCGCATCACGGCTCGCATGCTCAACCGCCTGCTTGGGCCGCCGCCGTTCGTGCGTGGCCTGGCCGAAGACCAAGACGGCATTGGCGTGGCCACTGGTGTGGCGTGGACTGAGGCCGGGGGCGACCTGATGCCTGTGGAGGTCCTGCTGATGCCGGGCAAGGGCAACTTGATGCTGACCGGGCAGCTAGGCGACGTTCTGCAGGAATCGGCACAAGCGGCACTGAGCTACACGCGCTCACGGAGCCAGGACCTGGGCATCAAGCCCGACGTATTCGACAAAACCGACATCCACATCCATCTGCCGGAGGGAGCCATCCCGAAGGATGGCCCATCCGCTGGGATCACGATCGCCACAGCGCTGATCTCCGCCTTCACCGGCCGTCCGGTGCGGCACGAGGTGGGTATGACAGGCGAGATCACGCTGCGCGGACGCGTGTTGCCCATCGGCGGCGTCAGGGAGAAGATGTTGACGGCCTACCGAGCCGGCCTGAAGACAGTCATCATCCCCAAGCGCAACAAGAAGGACCTCGTCGAGATTCCGCAGCGTGTGAAACGCGGCATACACGTCATTCTGGCCGAGCAGATGGACGAGGTGCTCGGCGAGGCACTGCTACCAATCACGCCATCGCAACGACCCCGGCGGTCGTAACGGCGGCGCCACGCGGCTCTGTCCAAACCGATCTTCGATGATCTGACAAGCCTATCCGGTGATTCGCACAGGTAGGCTCGTCCCCACACGCCCTCCCTACGCCAACGTAAGCGTCTTCCCTACAGAAGAATCAGCATCTTCCCTACAATAAAAGGGGAAGTCTCCCTACAGACAGACCAAGTAGTCTGTGCTATAATGATCCAACTGCGTCACGCGTTCACGTTGGCATCGCCGCGCCTCGTTCCACCCACGCCCGTCCCGCGTGCCGGTCATCGGACGTAAGTCAGACTCTGTCTTAGCTCAGGATATCTCTCGGCCCGGCCAATGCAAGGCACTACCCAGCAGCACCAAACAGATGGCCAGGTACATAGCCCGGCCCCCCTGTGGGCCAGGTTCCTCGTGCTGATGCTGCCCCTGTGCTTGCTCACCGCCTGCCCGGATAACGGTCACGTCGCGTATGGGCAGAACCTCATCGGCCCAGAACTGGATTTCCGCGAGATACTCCCGGCTGAATGGGAGTACATCTATACCGAGCATGGCCTCGACACGGACAAAGATGGGGTCCGCGAGTGGATCGTCGTCTATCGCTTCGACCTGACGTGCCAGGCGGACCAGCGCGGCTGCCCCATCACCGCCTCAGTGTATCGCCCGGAGAGCGGGAAGCCCCCATCCATCGTCCCTCGGCCGCTGCTACCTCGGGGCCGCGACTACTTGTGTGAGTGTAGCTGCAAGTTCTCTATGGAGGACGTCCTGTCCAAGCACCCAGGCGATGAACTGGTGGTGCGCGACGAGTGCGACAAGAAGACGACCCGGCTATCGATATTCCGCTGGCGCGAGGAGAAACAGGATTACCTGCCACTAGGGCACTTCACAGGCGACTGCATCACCTATGCATTGGATGAAGTCAAAGTGGAGGAATCGAGACCCAGTCGTGCTCAATTGAAGATATGCTTCACCTACCACCCGCATGAGATCGAACGGACAGGCGAACAAGGGGAGGAGAAACAGCAAACGTATTACCTGTCGACAGAAGGGAACGCCCCGGTGGCACCTGCCGACTACGAAGTCAACCCCTGCAAGGGAGAGCCAGAAGCAGTCGTGCTATCTCCCTACCCAGAGAAAGTCGTGATGGCGTTCTACCATCACTACACCGACGAGGAGACCATCGAGACGTATTTCACCCCGGAAGACTGGCATCTACTGGAATGCTCCGAACCCAATTGCGGCGGGTGCGCGCGGGCACGGAGCGAGGTCGACCACGTGCAGGTCACCATGCTGACCGTCGTGCAGGACTGTGATGGGATGTTCTGCCGCCAATGCGGGAGCGAGGAAGCCGACCGGCCTGTCATCCAGGCCGGAATCCGCTGCCACTACACGGACGGCCACGTGGACCCTGAGGAGACAACCCTGGAATGGAGCCTATGCCGCGAGGACGATACATGGAAAATGGAAAGCGTGCGGCTAGTATCCCCACAGTAGCAGCCTAGAACAGGCCATCGCCTTTCAACCCCACCCAGTCCCATCCCCTCCGCCTCGGGCGAAGTGCACCATCCAATTTTCTCACCGGTACGCGCTACAACAGGTAGTGCGCCAGCGCGTGCACGAGGATAGCTACCGCCAAGGGCAACACGTCCTCGTCGATGTCGAAACGTGGGTTGTGATGAGGCGCGTCCAGCCCGCGCTCCGGATTGGCCGACCCGACGAAGAAGTAGCAGCCCGGCGACTCTTGCATGAAGAAGGCCGCATCCTCGCTGCCCATCGTGCGCTCATCGGAGAATACGTGCTTCGGTCCAAGCACCGCCTCGGCGGCCGCACGCACCACCTGGGTAGCCTCGGCGTCGTTGATCACCGCTGGCGTGAGGGACGTGATGTCCAGTTCAGCCTCCACGCCACACGCCGCGGCAACGCCGTCAACGACATCGCGCACCCGCTGCAGCACCATCTCCCGCACCTTCGGGCTGAAGGTACGGACAGTGCCCGTCATGTCAACCTGAGGTGGGATCACATTGAACGCGTCACCGCCGTGAATTGCGCCGACCGTCACCACCGCCGCTTCCAACGGGTTGACGTTCCGGCTGACGACGGTCTGCAGGGCCGTAACCATCTGCGCCGCGGCGACGACGGGATCGACGGTCTGATGCGGCAACGCGCCGTGCCCTCCCCGCCCCCGCACGACGCACGTCCATTCGTCGGCGGCTGCCATGAGCGCGCCGTCCGAGACGGCCGCGGTTCCCACCGGCTTCTCGTTCCACACGTGAGTGGCCAGGAAGACGTCGGGCCGCGGGTTCTCCATCACGCCCTCCCTCACCATCACCTCAGCCCCGTTCATCCCCTCCTCACCCGGCTGGAAGATCAGTTTGAGCGTCCCCGCCATTTGACTGCGGCGCTGCGCCATCAGCGTGGCAACGCCCAGCCCGATCGCCATGTGGGCGTCGTGTCCGCACGCGTGCATCTCCCCTGGATTGCGCGACGCGTACTCCGTCTCGTTTTCCTCGTTGATGGGCAGGGCGTCCATATCGAAGCGCGCCATGGCCACTGGTCCGGGCTGCGCCCCCTCCAGCAACCCAAGCAGCCCGGTATTTGCGACGCCGGTCTGCACCTGGTATCCCAGATCGAGCAACCGCTCGGCGATCAAGCCGGCCGAGCGGTGCTCCTGGAAACCAAGCTCGGGATGCATGTGAAAATCGCGTCGCCAGGCAACCAGCTGCTCTCGGAGCGACTCCGCCTCGGCCTTGAAATCCCCACGATTCGCCATAGTATCCTCCTCCAGCCACTAAGATGCTGTGGAGCCCTGCACCTGCCGGGTCCAATTCGTCACCCGCGCGCCGACAGGGACGGCACCCACTGCCCCGCTTCCCCCGTCCACGCGGGATACTGATGTCAGAAGGACCGGTCACAGAAACCCGGGACCGGTCCTTTCCCACACCTCGCCCTACACACCATCGGCGGCATCACGTCGAGATCAGTTCCACGTCTTCGACCGGCACCTCCACACGGCGGTCCTCAACATTCACGACGACAATGCCCTTCAGCGGCAATAGGTCCACGACCTTTCCCTCGCCGTAGGGGGTTCGCACGCGCTTCTTGCGTCGGGGCATCATCCGACTCGCTTCCACGTACTGCTCATGTTCGTACAAGAGACAGCAGCGCAGCCGCCCGCACATTCCCGTTATCTCCGACGGACTGAGTGACACACCCTGCGTCTTGGCCATCTTGATCGAGACGGGCCTGAAGTCCGAGATGAAGCGTGAGCAGCAGCGCAACTCGCCACAAGCGCCATAGCCCCCCATCAACTTGGCTTGATCACGCGGGCCAACCCGGCGCAGATCCACGCGAACAGAGAGCTCATGCTGCAACTCCTTGACCAGTTCGCCAAGATTGAGCTTCTTCTCCTCACTGGTGTACAACAGCGTGAGCCGTTGGCCATCAAATGTGTACTCGGCAAGGATCACCTTGAGAGACAGATGCAAGCGCCTCACCAGCTCGTTCGCCGTGCTGAGCACCCGCGCCTCCTCCACCTTCCAATGCTGACGCAGCGCCAGATCACGCCCTGTAGCGCGCCGCTCTATGGGCTTGAGGGCCTCGGTTTTCCCGCCCTCAGCCATCGGCCGTATGCAGACCACTTCCCCCAACTGCTGCCCTCGCGTCGTCTCAATCAAGACGAAATCACCCGCCTGCAGATCGTGCTGGTCGCTGGCGTCGAAGCAGTAGAGCTTACCCGTGGGTTGGAAGCGCACATCTGCAATCCATACTCTACCATCTGAACCGGAGTCTGAGCTTTGATTCATTGTATATCCCCTACTCATTTTACACCGCCTTTGGGAATTGGGCAACCGTGCACACTCGCCAGTCCCCTACCCCCCGCCGCCGAGACGCCAGAATCGGCACACGTGCGCCCCGGACACCCTGGTTTCCATCCGAATTAGAACGATGGGAATTTGACAAAAACGGAGATCGTACTAGAATGTGGGTACCATCCCACAGACAGCGGACAAGAAGACGGAGTCATGCAGACCACACGAGAGAGCATCCTGAACATCCTGAAAGAGCAGGGTCAGGCGACAGTTGACGAACTGAGCGCAGAACTCGGCCTGACCACGGTCACCGTGCGCCATCACCTGGACATCCTGCGGGGAGACGGGCTCGTCGCAGACCCAGTCGCCTGCCGCCGCAAGGCACCAGGTCGTCCCAAGTACGTCTACACCCTGGCCGACAAAGCCAGCAAACTCTTCCCCAAGGGATACGCCCAGCTAGCCAGCCTCATGCTGGACGAAGCGCGCTCCCACCTGTCGGCGGATGAGGTGGAGCAGATACTGAGGGACATCGGAGAGCGTATCGCCGATCAGGCCCCCAGCCCCGGAGAGGGTGACTTTGAGGACCGGCTTATCGCTGCCGTCGGTTTCCTGGATGAGCTGGGCTACATGGCACACTGGGAGCACGACGCCACGGGGGCCTACCTGCTCCACATCGTCAATTGCCCGTACGAGCAAGTGGCTCGAGAGCATCACGAAGTCTGCGCAATGGATGAATCAATGCTCACTCACCTGCTGGGCACACCTCCTCGACGCATCTCCTGGGCCGCGTTGGGTGAGCGCGAGTGCACGTACGTGATCCATCCCGACAGCGTATAGCCCGGCAGACAAAAGGACCAGCATGTCAATTAAGACCACCCTCATTTACCCCGGCATTGCCGGTCGCGGCTTCAACTCACTCAAGCAGGGAATGGACGCTGGCTGGATATCTCATGGGCTGGCCTCCCTCAGCGCAGCCGCGAAGGCCCAAGGTTTCGAAGTGGACTTGATTGACCTGCGGGCGCTTTCCAGTTGGGACCACTTCCGAGAGGTGCTAGCCGAGCGAGATCCTGACGTCGTCGGTGTGACGATGATGAGCGTTGACTACAACCCGGCGCGCCAGGCTATCGCCATTGCCAAGGAGATCAAGCCTGAGGTCGTCACCGTCATCGGCGGTGCCCACGTCACCATCGCGCTTGAGGACTCGCTGCGCATCCCGCACGTGGACTACATGATCACGCGGGAAGGGGAAGTCACGTTCCCTCATCTGCTGAGCCTGATCGAGGGAGGCGATCCGCCTCCCAACCGGGTGTTGCGTGGCGCAACGCCAGATCTCGATGCCATTCCCTTCGCCGACCGGGACTTATTCCTGGACGAGTGGCAGAAGTGGGGCTACGATCTCGACTCGCCTGAGGTGCCGTTTGTGAAAGAACTGCCACCGCCGTTCGTCACCATCATCGCCGGACGCGGCTGCATCTACAACTGCGCCTTCTGCAAACCAGGTGAGGACTACCTCTTCGGCAAGCGGACCCGCCGTCGTTCTGCCGATAACGTCATCGCCGAACTCCGGATGCTGATTGACCGCTACCAGATCGCTTCGTTCATGTTCCACGACGACTGCTTGACAGAGGACCGGGAGTGGGTGTCCGAGTTCACGGATAAGTACATCGCGGAGGGGTTCACCATGCCCTTCTTCTGCCAGAGCCGGGCCGACATCATCGTCAAGCACGAGGACATGGTAGCCCGAATGGCGAAGGCCGGACTGCGCGGCTACTTCATCGGCTTCGAGAGCGGCAACGACCGCGTGCTCAAGTTCATCCGCAAGGCAACGACGGCACAGCAGAACCTCCAGGCCGCCCGTGTCTGCCGCAAGTATGGCATCGCCATCTGGGCCAACTACATGATGGGATTGCCAACCGAGACCAAACAGGAAGTCATGGACACGGTTCACATGATGAAGGAGATCGACCCCGACTACTACAGCCCAGCCTTCTTCACCCCCCACCCCGGCACTGATCTGTATGACTACGTGGTCGAGCACGACCTAAGCCGGATCACCGATTACGACTCCTATCGCCGTAACCCAACCGAGCCCAAGATCAAGACGCAGGACTATGAGTTCCTCAAATGGGCGATGGTCGAGAGCCAGCGCCGCAAGCCGTTCAATGCGTTCAAACGCTGGGGGCTCCGGCAGTGGCAACGGGCTCGCCGCGCGACACCCGCGAAAGTGATGCGCAAACTCGGTCTGGCAGGGGCTTCATAGGCGAAATCGGCACAGGGGTAAGGACGGTTGTCAAAAGCCCCGGCATATGCTAGAATATCCACTGCTTTCCCAGAATAATCCGTTCCGTGGAAAGCGCTGCAAGCATGAGGCGGCCGCAAGCCGCCGTTTTCACGCCTGCCCCAGCATCAGACTTCCTCGGGGATAGGCAGATATCACGTGCAAGGAGATCCCATGTCAGACTCGACTTCCGACGTCCAGCTTGACAAACAGCCTGCGGAGCAACCAACGACGGCGAGACACGGACCGGCCAAAGTGAGACCCACACCGGTGCCTGGTGCCGCAACCGCGCCGCCGTCCCTTGGTGAACGACTCCGGGCCACCTTGGCCCAGCCTGGCGAGCGCATGCGCCTGGGGCCTTGGATAGTCATCCCGATTGCCCTGGTGATCATCGCCATCCTGCTCCTACCTCCAATCTCGCTCACAAGGCGCCTGGGCATCACCGGATACACGACTCTCAATGCAGCAAACAGCTCCCTGTCCCATCCCGATGGCCTGACGTTGAGCGTGAATCCGGAGACCTTCACCGACCGCCTGCGCGTGCGCCTCGATTCGGTGCCACGCCTGGAGTTCCTCGAGGGCTCGGCTGGCGCTGACCTGCGGAAAGCCGTGGAGGCATTGCCCCAGCACCTCGTCGTCAAGGGTCCGCTCTACCGGATCAATACACGCGGTGATTTCTCCCAACCGGTGATGCTTGACATCGTGATGCCCAACGACGCGGAGCCGTGGGAGACGCTCGACTTGTACACCTGGACCGGCAAAGAGTGGAAATGGGTGGGCAGCGAACTCCACACAGAGGTTTCTGAACACGAGTTCATCCGTGCGCAGGTCACGGACATGCCAGACATGCTCGTGGTGGTCCAGTCCGGGTCGATTCCCCCCACCGTCTCTGCCTCATACGACCCAGGTGACAACCCGATAGCCACCGCCGCCGGCGTGCTGACCGAGCTCAACCCGATCGGGTTGCTCCTAGGCACAGATGGCAGCTTCGTCGGTGATCCCAACAGCCTGCCACAGCAAGATGCGGCGGGCGCGTACACCGTTCAGCCCACGCTGCGCAACTGGGCTCCGGGGGCTACGATCAATCGAGGGCTGCTCTCCGACTTGCTGACAATCCCCGAAATCCAGCAGGCTCACGTGACCAATATTGTGCAACTGTGTACCGAAAGAGGTCTCGCAGGCGTGGACGTAGATTACCGAGGGGTCGCGCCTGAGCAGCGGGATGCCTACAGTGACTTCATCAGCGCGCTGGCGGAGGCTTTGCACGGCGAGGGTCTACAGATGAGCGTCACCGTCGAACCACCGACGCCAACCGATGGGGGATGGGACACAGGAGGATACGATTGGCGCACGTTGGGCGCGAGCGCCGACGTGTTCAAGGTGCCGTTCCCCGAAGACCCCTTCGCCTACGCCGAGGGGGGCCAGACACATCGGCTGCTAGAATGGGCCACGGCCCAAGTACCACGCTACAAGCTGCGGATGCTGGTTTCTTCTCTCAGCGCAGAACGGAGCGGCGAAGCGGTCACAGCGATCTCGCTGGAAGAGGCCCTGGCTCCCTTCGGGAACGTCGTCGCTCTGAGCGAAACCACAAACGTCGCGTCGGGCAGTCAGGTGGAGTTCGGCCTTTCGGGGCAGTTGCTCAGCATCACGCCCCAGGACTCCGCCGGCACCTATCGCCTGGAGTACGTGGCCGCCAGCGGAGAGACCCGCACCGTCTGGCTTGGCACTGCGGCCAATCTCGCCACCAAGCTGCAATGGGCGCAACGCTACCACCTGGGAGGCGTCGCCGTGGCCGACCTGCTCGACCCTGGCAACGCCCCAGGCATTGTGGAGGCAGCGTCATCCTACACGGCCTCCGCTGCGCCCCCCGCGGCCCAACAGGTAGAGGTCGCGTGGACCGCGGCCAGCGAAGCGGCTACAGTGGACCAACAGGTCTCACCTCTCACAGAGCCCGGCTACACCTGGACGGTACTGGCCACGGATGGCACCTACACGGTCAAAGCGTCTATCGCGGGCTTCGATCACGGCTCGGTGCAAGTCACCGTCGGCGGACCAGAGACGGCGGCCACAGAGCCTGTGACAGAGACGACCACATCTGAAGAAGCAGGTGCAGAGACGGCGGCCACGGGCGCGATTACCACCACCGCTGGTGCAGGGAGCACCGTGGGAGAGACGCCCAGCGACTGCCTCGACGCCAGCTACGTGGCCGACGTGACGATCCCCGACAATACACAACTGGACAACGGCGAGGAGTTTGAAAAGACCTGGCGGGTACAGAACAGCGGCACGTGCGCCTGGCCCGAGGACACCGTGCTGGCCTTCTCCAGCGGCACACAGATGGACGCACCGGCCACGGTCGAGGTAGGGGCGCTGGAGCCCGGCGCTCAGGTAGACGTCAGCGTCAAGATGAAAGCCCCCGCCGAGGCGGGCAAGTACACAGGCGTTTGGGGCATGCAGACGGCCGACGGATCCTTCGGCGGAAACCTCTCCGTCGTGATCCTGGCTGGCGAGGTAGCAGAACAGCCCACCGTGGCAGTCGCGCCGGTCAGTGCCGGCGGGTTCGAACTTGGCGGGCACGTCCGGGATACCGGCCTCCCCTTCGCCGACAAGATGCACTACGCCGGTATGAACTGGAGCAAGGTCCAGGTCCACTACGGGCAGGATGCATCCGGCATCATCGAGGTCGCACACGCCAACGGCTTCAAGGTCCAGTTGAGCGCTCTCGGCACGCCGGATATGGTCACCGAGGCGGGCTTCGAACAGAGCTTCGCCAGTTGGGTAGCCGGACTGGCGGCAGCCGGAGCCGACGCGATTGAAGTGTGGAACGAGCCCAACATTGACCGCGAGTGGCAGATCGGCCACATCAACCCGGCGGCGTACACGAAGCTCCTGTGCGCTTCCTACAACGCCATCAAGGCGGCCAACCCAGGTACCGCAGTTATCAGCGCCGCGCCGTCCCCCACCGGCTACTTCGGTGGTTGCGGCGGCAACGGATGCGACGACGCACCATGGATGGCGGGACTGCGCGACGCGGGCGCTGCTCAGTGCATGGACTACCTGGGAGCGCACCACAACGCCGGGGCCACTTCACCCTCTGCCCGCATCGGACACCCTGCCAACCCAGGAGATCCCCACCACTCGTGGTTCTTCCTGCCTCAGACGGAGTTATACTACAACACCTTCGGCGGAGCGCGTAAGCTGTTCTACACTGAAATGGGATACGCTTCGCAGCAGGGCGTACCTACGTTCTCCGATTGGTTCGCCTGGGCGCGCGGGACGGACAACGCCGAGCAAGCAGCCTGGCTGGCCGAAGCTGTCCAACTGAGCATCAACACCGGGATGGTGCGCTGTATCATCGTCTGGAACATAGACTTCGTGCGATACGGGGATGACCCACAGGACGGCTACGCCATCATCCGCCCGGATGGCGGTTGCCCGGCCTGCGACTCGCTCCACAACCTGCTGGGCACACGCTGAGGCGTATCCAGGCACAATCGCACGCTGTGCTAGACTGAGTTTCGTATCCCAGCATACCGTATCGAACAGACCGGGGGTTCGGCCACAGCCGAGCCCCCCAATTCTCTTTCAAAAAGGCGCCATTCTGAAACGCCATTCTGATGGCGCGCGCGCCTTTGCCCGCAAGGAGGTTACGATGAGTTTCTTAGGCAATCAGGGGCCAAGCCAGAAGCGCTTGTACATCGCCGTCGCTGCCTGGATCGTGCTCGTCATCGTCGGTGGTTTCTGCACCTGGTACGGGTTCTTCGGCCCCGGTGGCAAGACCGGTGAGCAGGCAACGGAGACCCCCGCCGCCGCTGACTCGAGCACCGCGCCTGAGACGGCGACGTCTGCCCCGGCGGATGCACCGGCAGAGACTAGCGCCCCTGGCGGGGACACCGAGGCAGGCGACGTCCAGCCCGTCCCCACGACTGCTGCCGCTGCCCCCGCCGCCCCGCCAGCCGAGGAAGCCTTTGGCTACGGCATCGCTGTCCACGGCGTCGTGGGCAACGCAGAATACACCATGGGGCAGGTTGAGAGCCTCGGCCTGGGTTGGGTCAAGCAGCAGGTGCGATGGGCCCACTTTGAGGGCAACCCAGGCCAAATGGACTGGAGCGGCTTCGACTGGGTCGTGGAGGAAGCCAACAAGCGGGGCATCAAGGTCATGTTCAGCGTGGTGGATGCCCCGCACTGGTCGCGCACGTACTTCGACGACAACGTAGAAGGTGCCCCCCCGGATGATTTGGCCCTCTTCGCCGATTTCCTGGGCCGGATGGTGGACCGCTACCAGGGACGCATCCACGCCATCGAAGTCTGGAACGAGCAGAACCTGGACCGCGAGTGGGACACGGCCGAGGGGGTCAGTCCCGAGCAATACGTCGAGATGTTGCGCCTGGCGTACCAGGCCATCAAGAGCCGCGACCCCAACATCATCGTCATCAGCGGCGCGCTCTCGCCCGTGGGCTCTTCGCACAGCGATGGAGATCGCGTCATCTGGATGGACGATTTTCTGTACTTCGACCGCATGGTCGCGGCAGGGTTCCTGAACTACTGCGATTGCGTGGGCGCGCATCACAACGGCTACAACATCCCCCCCAACGTCGCCACTGGAGATCCCTACCAGGACGCAAACGCGGAGTTCCGTGGCTTCTGGGACACGCCAGACGACCACGAATGGTCCTTCAAGACCACGTTGTGGGGCTATCACGAGCGCATCGCGGCCGCCGGGAGCGACAAGCCACTCTGTGTGACGGAGTTCGGCTGGGCATCGGCCGAGGGATTGGGTGGCCATCCGCCGGGGTTCGAGTTCGCGCTGGACAACACGCTGGAGGAACAGGCCCAGTGGATCGTAGAGGCCTTCCAGTTGATGCGCGAGTGGGGATTCGTGCGCATCGCGTTTCTCTGGAATCTGGACTACGGCCAGAAGGACGGCCTGGGGCCGACCGACCCCAACGCACCATACAGCCTGTTGGACTTCCAGGGCGTCGATCGCCCGGCCTACGGAGCCGTCGGCGCGATGGAGAAGCCCTGACGTGGCATGGCGCGTGACGGGCACGAGATGACGGATACGCCAATCGCCTCCGGGCAGCGCCGGCGGAGGGCCACGCTGGCACGCTTAGGCCCCGCACTTCTGATTCTCGGCCTCCTGGCCCTAGGTTTTGGGCTTTGGGGCTTGGGCTTTGGTGGTTTTCCCGTCCCATTACCGACACCCACCGCTCCTCCCACGCCCACGTCTTGGCCCCGCGCGCGGTTGGCCTCGCCTGAATACAGCCTGCAGGCATTTCTGTGGTGGCACGAAGAGGCAGCAATGCGGGATCTGGAGCTGATCCAGGACGCCGGTTTCACCTGGGTGAAGCAGCACGTGGCCTGGAGGGAGGTCGAGGGAATCGCCAAGGGCCACTACAACTGGTACTTCACCGACCGCATCGTCGCCGACGCCGAACAGCTTGGCCTCAAGGTGCTGTTTCGCCTGGATCGGGAACCGGTGTGGGCAGTCGCAGCCCGCGACACCAGCACCGACAACGGCCCTCCGGAAAACCCTCAGGACTTCGGCGATTTCTGTCACGCCCTGGCCGATCGATATCGCGGGCGCGTGCAGGCCTACCAGGTATGGAACGAGCCGAACCTGGCCCGCGAGTGGGGAGGATGGCCCCCCGACCCGGTCGAATACGTCGAACTGCTGCGCGCGTGTTACGTCGGCGTCAAGACGGCCGATCCGGACGCCCTGGTCATCTCGGCCGGCATGTCGCCCACGGGCAACGGCCTGCCGGACGCAATACCCGACATCGAGTACCTCGTGGGCATGTACGAGGCCGGCGCCGCCCCCTACTTCGACTTGCTGGGAGCGCACGCCCCGGGATTCCTGTATCCGCCTGAGATGTCACCCGACGAGGTCGCAGCCAAACACGACGGTCACCGCTTCTTCTGCTTCCGCCACGTCGAGGACGTGCGCGACGTCATGCTGGACTACGGCGATGGCGACAAGCAGGTGGCCGTGCTTGAGATGGGGTGGACCACCGACCCGGTACATCCCTCCTACGCCTGGTTCGCTGTCACGCCCGAGCAGCAGGCAGAATACATGGTGCGGGCCTACCGATACGCAAAGGAGAACTGGTCGCCATGGATCGGGCTCATGACGGCGCTCTCCATCGCCGACCCCTGGTGGACTGAGGAGGACGAGGAGTATTGGTGGGCCATCACCGAGCCGAGCTGGCCCGAGACCCGCGTGCGTCCGGCGTACGAAGCGCTGCGCGAGATGGAGAAGTGAGCGAATCGCAGATCCGGCCTGATCCCTTCGCACCTTACAAAGCTGATGGCACCACCGTGGAACGCGTGGTGCTGATTATACTGTTGGCGCTGGCGGTTTTCCTGCGCCTGTACAGGCTGTCCGACGTGCCGCCGGGCATTCACGACGACGAAGTCATCAACGCCCAAATCGCCGACGCATTGCGAGCCGGCGCACCGCTTTCTGTCTTCTACGAGGAAGGCGAAGGACGGGAGGGACTGTACCATCCCGTGCTCGTCGTCAGCCGGACGCTGACCGCGCGCGTGCCCCATTGGTACCGCCTGCCGTCGGTCGTGTGCAGCCTGTCCACCATCCTGCTCGTCTATTGGCTGTCCCGCCGTTGCTTCGGGCCGTGGACGGCGCTGGTCGCCACGGGTGGGTTGGCGCTCGCTTTCTGGTCCGTATTCCTGGGCCGGGAAGCCCTGCGGGTGGTGACCTTGCCGCCGCTGGCAACCGGCGCGGCGCTCGCGCTCTGGCGCGGTCTCGAACAACCCGCGCGCGGCAGGCGCGCCACCGCGTGGTTTGCGCTGGCAGGTCTGCTGCTCGGATTGACGCAGTACACGTACCTGGCTGCCCGCACGCTGCTGCTGTTCGTGCCGCTGTTCATCGCGTATCTGGCCGTCATCCACCGTCCCCGCTTATCCATGCATTGGCAGGGGCTGACCGTGCTAGTGCTCGTTGCGGCTATTGTCACCATCCCCCTGGCAACCTACGTGGGGAGGCACTGGGCACAACAGGAGCGGATCACGCGGTTGAGCGAGCCGCTGCAAGCACTGCTGGCCGGCGACCTGCGTCCCGTGATGGCCTCAAGCGCGCGCACGCTGGGTATGTTTGTCTGGCAGGGCGATCCACAGCCACACTACAACCTGCCGGGGCGGCCGGTCTTCGAGCCGTTGGGCGGCGCGTTGTTCGTCGGCGGCGTGCTGATCGCGCTGCTCAACCTGCGCGACCCGGCCAGTGCGTTCTGGCTGATCTGGACACTGGTGACGCTGGTGCCGGGCATGCTGACCCAGCCCGCTCCCCACTTCGTGCGCACGGCCGGCGCTCTGTCCACAGCCTTCGTGTTCCCGGGGCTGGCCGCGGATTGGATTCGGAGACGGTTGGCGACGACGGAGCGCATCGTCTTGGGTGCCACGCTGGCGGTCCTGGCGTGCGTCAATTTCGGTCTGACGCTCCGCGACTATTTCCACCGCTGGCCCAGCCTGGCCGAGGTGCGCAGCTTCCGCCACGCGGGCCTGGCCGAGGTCGCGCGCTACCTGGATAGCACACCGGACGCCACGCCGGCGGCAGCGTGCACCCCCTTCTTGAACGAGCAGCATTTCTTCTGGCGCACCGATCGCCAGGCATTGCCCTACCTGCTGAATCGAGACGACCTGGACGTGGGCTGGTACAACTGCGCGGAGGCACAATTGCTCCCCCATGGCGGGCAGATGAGCCGCTACCTGTTCGGGGGCGGCGGGGATTTCGCACCGTTCGTGCCGGCGGAATGGGCCGGGCAGGCCCAGGTCGAGCACGCGTTCCCCAACGACCACAACCGCCTGGTGCGCCTGGATGTGGCCGATGAACTGGAAACCTGGCTGACCCAAATGGCCCACCCAAGCGCCCCCCTACCGACCTTTGCGCAGACCATGCGGCTCCTGGGGTACCAGGTGGAGCCCAGCGCCCCTGCACCGGGTAATGAGCTCGACGTGCTCACGGCGTGGCAAGTGCTGACCACGCCCGCCAGCGATCTGGCGATATTCCTGCACCTGCTCGACGGCGAGGGACAGCTCGTTGCGCAGAACGACGCGCTTGAGGCGCTTTCGGATACGCTCCATCCGCACGACGTGTTCATACAACGACACACCATCCCGCTGCCGCCCGGCCTGCCCCCAGGCAGCTACCGGCTGGCAACCGGCCTGTACGTGCGCGGTGGGGAGCGCCTATCGCTCGATTCCAGTGCAGGCGACGTCTTGACGCTTCAGACAGTAGAGATTAGCACGGTAGAGACTAGCAATGATCGTGATTGACGGTTCCCACGGCGAAGGCGGCGGACAAGTGCTGCGCACCGCGCTGACACTGGCGGTCCTCACCGGTCAACCGGCGCGCATCGAACGCATCCGCGCCGGGCGGAGCAAGCCAGGCCTCCAGCCCCAACACCTGACGGCCGTGCGTGCGGCCGCTTCCGTCTGCCAGGCACACGTGGAGGGGGACACGCTGGGCTCCCAGGCGCTCACCTTCGCCCCCGGTGGCCCACCGCGTCCCGGCCGGTACACCTTCGACGTGACCGAGGAGGCCCGGCGAGGCAGCGCCGGGGCAGTCAGCCTCGTGCTTCAGACCGTGCTGCTGCCGCTGGCATTGGCGGATGGGGAATCACACCTGACGCTGCGCGGCGGAACGCACGTGCCCTGGGCTCCACCGGTGTCCTACCTGGAGCACGCCTTCCTGCCTGTGCTGGCGCGGATGGGGGTCCAGGCACAGGTGGAACTGGCGCGCTGGGGCTTCTATCCGGCAGGCGGCGGAGAAGTGCGGGTGCGAATCGGAGGACAGGCCGGGTCGTTGCGCCCCATTTCGTTGGACACGCGCGGGCAGCCGCAGCGGGTCTGGGGCGTGGCGGCAGTGACGAATCTCCCGGCCCACATTCCCCAACGCATGTCGGCCCGCGCCCGCAACGTGCTGGCAGAAGCACGTCTTGAGGCCGATATCGAGCCGCGCCGGCTGCGCGGGGCCGGCCCTGGGGCAGGCATATTCCTGTTTGCCGCGTACGCGCCCTCGCCGGGCGGCGCGACCGTCACCGCCGGCTTCAGCGCCTACGGGCGCAAGGGCCTGCCGGCCGAGCGCGTGGCCGAGGCAGCTTGCACGGACCTGCTGGCCCACCATCGCACGGGTGCCCCGGTTGATCCGCACCTGGCCGACCAACTGGTGCTCCCAATGGCCCTGGCGCAAGGGAAATCCCGGGCAGTCACCTCGGAGATATCCCGGCACCTGGAGACCAACGTGTGGGTCACCAGGCAATTCCTGGTCCGCGAGTTGCGCATCGAACGACAACCAGATGGGCAGGCTTTGCTGGCTACAAAGGAACAGACTAATGATTGAGATCGTTTTCCTGGGTACTTCCGCGTCGGCCCCATCCGTCCACCGTGGCCTGTCGGCGCAGATCGTCCTATACAAAGACCATCGCTTCCTGGTGGACTGTGGCGAGGGAACTCAGCGGCAGATCCTGCGCAGCGGCCTGGGCTTCAAGCGGCTCAACCGGATCCTGCTGACCCACGGCCATCTCGACCATATGCTCGGCCTCGGGGGCCTGGTCTCGACCTTCGCCCGCTGGGAAGCAATCGAGCATCTCGAGATCTACGGCGGCAGTTGGGCGCTCGAGCGCGTGTACGATCTGATCTACGGCGTCGTGCTGCGAGGTGCCGAGCCGCAGATCAAGATCGACCTCATTGAGGTACGTCCCGGCGTCATTCTGGAGGACGACACATTTGAAGTCAGGGCGTTCCCGGTTTCCCACCGCGGCCCCTCTCTGGGCTATCTGTTCTGCGAGAAACCGCGCCGTCCGTTCCTCAACGAGAAGGCAGAGGCGCTGGGCGTACCGCAAGGCCCAGAGCGACGACAGTTGGTGGCTGGCAATCCGGTGACGCTGTCCGACGGGCGCGTGATCGACCCCGACGACGTACTCGGGCCACCCAGGCCGGGCGCGTGCCTGGCCCACGTGGGCGACGCAGGCCGGACCGACAACCTGGTCGCATCCGTGCGCCACGCCGATATGTTGGTCATCGAGGCCACGTACCTGCGCCGCGAGGCGGATATGGCGCGCCGCTTCGCGCATCTGACGGCCGCGCAGGCAGCGCGACTGGCCCGTGACGCCGACGTGCACCGGCTCGTGCTGACCCACATCTCTCGCCGCTATCGCGAGGCCGAGATCGCGGATGAGGCCCGCGCGATCTTCCCTGCCACGGTCGTCGCCCGGGATCTCGACCACTTCCGCATACTTCGCCGGGGCGTCGAGCGCGATGCACGGGAAGCATCGGGCAACACCTAGCCTGGGCAGGGCTAGAGTAACCTCTCAACGCAGAGAGATGCAAAGCATTGTTCTTTTTCCATCTCTGCGTCTCTCTGCCTCTGCGACTCTGCGTTGGAATCCTCGCTCATTGTGCAAGGATTCTCGCCGGCAATGTATCCCTGCGAGAACTTGCAGGAAGCCAGTCGGCAGGTTATAATCGTCTCAAACGCTAAGAGGAGTCTATGCCAGCGCACCGTAGGGCCAACATCAGGGAATTGACTTCAGCCGCATACGAATTGGACTCGGGCGTCGTCCAGGGACACCTGCACCAGGACGAGGAAGATGGTCAGTGGATGGTCGATGACGCCCGGTTGGACGAATGGCTGGCCAGGTACGCGGGCCAGGAAATCGCACTCATCGTCGCATCGTTTGATGACGAACGTCCTGTTCCGCGCAGGATCTGCCATACCTGTGGAGATGAATACGTCGGTATTGAGTGCCCGCGCTGCCGCGGGGCGCGTATCCGCCTGCGGGGCCACTAGGCCAGCACACCCATCATCGGCAATGACCCAGCAGAAGCAAATGGGCACGATAGCAGCCTTCTGCATCATACTACTTACACCGCACAGGTGCAGGCCCACGAGGGATGCCAACGACAGGCATCCCTCGTTTCTACTCTGCACCTGGCAGACGGCATGGATCAGCACGAGCGTGACCAAGACAGAGCGCTCCGGAAGCCGCGCACACTGCCGCGCGGCTTCTGGGTTCACGCGAGCGTGCCTTGGCTGCTCGATATAATCCCTCAATGTGATCCAAGGAGCTAAGCGATGAAACGACTTCTTTCAGGTAACGAGGCCATCGCGCTGGGCGCGTGGGAGGCAGGCGTCAGATATGCCGCCGCCTATCCGGGCACACCCAGCACAGAGATCATGCCCGCATTGGCTCAGTACGCCGGTGTACGGGCAGAATGGGCCTCCAACGAGAAGGTAGCGCTGGACGCCGCCGTTGGGGCATCCTTCGCCGGGGCACGCGCCCTGGCGGCGATGAAGCACGTCGGCGTCAACGTCGCCTCCGACAGTCTCATGACCCTCTCCTATACCGGCGTAGGGGCAGGGCTGGTGCTCGTGAGCGCCGACGACCCCGGCGCGTTCAGTTCCCAGAACGAGCAAGACAACCGCCACTACGCCCGCTTCGGCAAGTTCCCCTGCCTGGAGCCGGCCGACAGCCAGGAGGCGAAGGACTTCACCGCCCTCGCCTTCGAGCTGAGCGAGGAGTTCGACACGCCGGTGATGCTCCGCTCGACGACACGCCTCTCTCACTCCAAGAGCGCCGTCGAGGTGGACATGCCCGCCGGGCCACAGGAGCACGGTCCCCTGCCTCCATTCGAGCGCAAGCCAGGCAAGTACGTGATGATCCCCGCCCACGCCCGGCTGCGCCACCCGCCGGTCGAGGCGCGCTTGCAAGCGCTGGCCGAGTACGCCGAGACCACCCCGCTCAACCGCGTCGCGTGGGGCGACAAGCGCATCGGCGTCGTCAGCGACGGCGTGGCCTACCAGTACGCCCGCGAGGTCTTCGACGGCTTCTCGTTCCTCAAGTTGGGTTTGGTCTACCCGCTTCCGGCAAACCTGCTGCGCGACTTCGCCGCCGAAGTCGAGACGCTGGTCGTCGTCGAAGAGCTGGACCCCTTCGTTGAGGAGCAGGTCCGCGCCCTGGGATTCGACGTCATCGGCAAAGCGTTCTTCCCCGCCACAGGCGAACTGACGCTGGCACGGGTCCGCGACGGGGCGCGGGCCGCCGGCCTGCCCATCCGCGAACCCGACCCCAAGGCCGTGGCCGGCGCAAACACAGATCTCCAGACGCCGCCTGCACTGGAGATTCCACGCCGTCCGCCCGCGCTGTGCCCCGGCTGCCCGCACCGCTCCGTGTACTTCAACCTGCGGAAGCTCAAGAAGCTGGTCGCGGGCGATATCGGCTGCTATGCCATCGGCGTGCTCCCGCCGTTCCAGGAGATGGACATGCTGATCTCGATGGGCGCCAGCATCGGCATGGCCCACGGGGCCAGGCAGGCGGGCTGCCCCGAACAGGTCGTCGCCACCATCGGTGATTCCACGTTCTTCCACTCCGGACTCCCGGAATTGGCGAGCGCGATCTACAACCGGGGGACGGCCTGCACGATGATCCTGGACAACGGCACGACCGCCATGACAGGCGGGCAGGAAAACCCCGCCACCGGCATCACGCTGCAGGGCGAGACCACGCAGGCGATTGACATCGAATCTGTGGTGCGCGCTATGGGCGTCGAGGATGTGTGGGTCGTGGACGCGCTGGACGTCAAGGGCGTCGAGCAGGCGATCCGGGAGGCCACGGCCATCGAGGACCGGCCTACCGTCATCGTCGTCAACGGAGCCTGCGTCTTCACCCCCCAATTCCGGCGCCGCCCGGTCGTCGCGGTTGACCCCGAGGTGTGCAACGGCTGTGGCTTCTGCTTCCGCGTCGGCTGCCCGGCCATTCTCAAGTCGGAGGAAATCGGGGAGAAGACAAAGCGGCCCAAGGCGAAGATCGATCCGCTCCTGTGCACCGGCTGCACCGTCTGCCTGCAGGTGTGTCCCCGCCAGGCGATCCATCAGACCACGGGAGAGGAGGCGTGAGATGAGACAAGCGATCAACTTCCTGTTCGTCGGTGTGGGCGGCCAGGGCATCCTGACCGCATCCGACATCGCCGCCGAGGTGGGCTTGCAGGCCGGGTATGACGCCAAGAAGTCGGAGGTGCACGGTTTCTCCCAACGCGGCGGCGTGGTGGAAAGCCACGTCCGCTGGGGAGACGAGGTCGCCGCCCCACTGGCCGAAAAGGGCAGCGTGGACTTCCTCGTGGCCACCGAGTTGCTGGAGGCAGCCCGCTGGATCGATTGGCTCCGCCCCGGTGGCGCAGCATTCGTCAACCTCCAGCACATCGCCCCGATGTCGGTCACGGTGGGTGGAGCCGTCTACCCGCCCGACGAGGATATACTGGCCGCCGTGCGCGCGCGCACGGACGACGTCATGATGGTCGGCGGTCTCGCCATCGCCGAGCGGCTGGGCAACACCCGGCTGGCCAACACGGTCCTTCTGGGCGCGCTGTCCACGCGACTGGACGTAACGCCGGAGACGTGGCTCTCCGTCATCAAGCGCCGCGTCCCGTCGAAGTACACCGAGCTGAACCGGGAGGCTTTCTGGGAAGGGCGACACGCCGTGGGAGATAGCTGAGCGGCTGAACCCAGTTTCTCACCTGCTTTCAAGATCGTGACGCGTCAGAGCGGGCCACAGCGGGCGGCTGCGGCGGGGCGTGATCGTCTGCGCCAGTCCCATTCCCGCCACAGTGCCGAACGCGGCCGCGTACAGCAGTAGGAACGGGATCATCCCATAACGACCCGTGACGAAGGCCAGGACCGCGGTGACCAGCGCGTAGAGGGCCAACACGATCTCGCCGATGGTGCTGCCGTCCGCCTGGAGCCGGTAGTGGCTATCGGCCCACCGGCCGGCCTTGCCCTCGAGCCGGAACTTGGGCGTGCGGGCGAAGGTGCCCCCCCAGCGGGTGAGGCCGCGCCACACGGCCTGCATGTTGCACCAGGCGATACCGATCCCCATCAGCGCCAGCAGCGGCAAGGCCCTCAGCCGCCGCAACCAGTCGGGGTACAGGCGCTGTTCGGAGATGGCATAGACCAGCGGCGGCCCCAGGCACATCAGCCCCAGCCCTCCCAGCGAGAAGAGCGCGGAGTCGGGCATGAACAGCATGGGCAATGAAAGCAGCAAGAGCACGACCATCAGCGCGTGCGCCAGGTAGCTGCTCAGGTGCACCAGCGCCATCACCTTCTGCCCCCACCCCAAGCGCCCACTGCGGAGGATCGGCCCGGCCAGCTTGCGCAGCGCCTGCACAGACCCCTGAGCCCAGCGAGATTGCTGGCGCTTGAAAGCCGCGATCTGGGGAGGCACCTCGGCCGGCGCGTTTACCTCCGGCAGATAGAGGCACTCCCAACCGGCCAACTGGGCCCGGTAGCTCAAATCCAGATCCTCACACAGGGTGTCGGCCTGCCATCCATGGGCATCCTCAATGCTTGTCCGGCGCCACACGCCGCCCGAGCCGTTGAAGCTCATCAGCAACCCCGAGCGATGCCGTGCCGTCTGCTCGACGACGAAATGGCCGTCGAGTGCCAGCGCCTGGGCGCGCGTCAGGGGCGAATAGCCGCCATTGAGGTACGACCAACGTGTCTGGATCATGGCCAACCGGGGCCGCGCCAGGAAGTGCGGCACCGTCCGGAGCAGGAAGTCAGGGTAGGGACAGAAATCTGCATCGAAGATGGCGACGTACTCGCCGCTGACCTGAGCCAGGCCCCGCGCCAACGCGCCCGCCTTGAAGCCATCGCGGTCGGACCGGCGCAGGACCGCGATATCGAGCCCGCGCTCGCGATGGAGCGCCGCCCGCGCGCGAGCCAGGCGGGTCGTCTCGTCGGTCGAGTCGTCCAGGATCTGAATCTGCAGGCGGTCCTGCGGGTAGTCCAGCGCGGCCACGCGGTCTATGACCCGCTCGACGACGTGCAGCTCGTTGTACAGAGGCACCTGGACGGTGACCGGCGGCAGGGCAGAGCGGTCCACGCGCGCCATCGGAATGGCGCCTTCTGAACCCGAATGGTGCGCCATTGGAATGGTGCCGTCCGAAGCACAGTGGTGCGCCATCGGACTAGCGCCATCCGAATAGCGATGACGCAGATAGAGGAAGGCGAGGACGAGGGAATTCAGCCCGTAGATCGCCAGCCAGAGCGCAATCAGGGCCTGGACGTAGGCCAGGAACGTCACTTCAGCCCCAGCAGCTCGTATGCCGTGATAGGCTCGTTGAACCCCTTCACCTCTATGGGTGGGAGGCGCCGGGCGTTGACGTAGTCCCCGACTCGCTCGTAGGCCGTGGGCGAGAGCAACACCTGCCCCGGGGCGGCGGCGCTCTGCAGACGGCTGGCGAGATTCACGCTCGAGCCGATGGCGGTGTAGTTCATCTGCTTCGAGGTGCCGATGTAGCCCACCACCGCGTCGCCCACGTTCAGTCCCACCCCGTAGTTCAGGTGGTAGCCCTCAGGCATGCGCGTGTGGAGCCGGGCAACGCCTTCCTGAATCCTGAGCGCCACCCGCACCGCCCGCAGGGTGTGATCCTCCTGCCGAAGTGGCGCGTTGAACAGAGCGACGACACAATCGCCCAAGATCTTGTCGAGCGTCCCCTCCTCGTCCAAGACCGCGATGGCGCCGACGTCCAGATAACGATTGAGCACCTCAACCAGCGTCTCAGGGTCGTGTTGGCGGCTGAAGTTAGTGAAGCCCCGGATGTCGGCAAACAGGCTGGTGATCTCTTGCCGCTGCCCCCCCAGTTTCAGCTCATCCGGATCGGGCGGCAGCCGCTCGATGACGGCTGGGGGGAGGAAACGCTGGAACATCCGGTAGCGCGACTCCAACCTGCGCTGCTCCGTGAGGTCATCCACCACGATGGCGACGCCCTGCATCTCATCTTCAGCGTCCTTGAGGGGAGAGAGACTGGTGCGCAGGATGACCTGGCCGCGCTCCGGGAGCGAGAGCTCCCGCTCAAACCCGACGACCGGCTCCCCCAACGCCCTGACTCGCTCCACCTGCGTCCCCAGTTCGCCCGCCAGCACCGGAACGGCATCGCAGAAGCGCGACCGGCCAATGGCCACCGAGGTCCGCAGTATGCGCTCGGCGGCCCGATTGAAGAGCGTGACCTGGTCCTGGACGTCGGTGGTGATGACGCCGCTGGTGATGGAAGCGAAGACGTTGTCCATCAGCGCCTTGGCGTTGGAGACGCTCTCGAACAGGCGGGCGTTCTCGATGGCGATGGCCGCCTGGCTGGCGAAAGTAGCGAGCAGATCCCGGTCTCGGTCCGTGAAGAGGCCGGTGAGAATCCGATTGTCCGCAAACACGACCCCGGTGACGTGGCCGCGGACGCGCAGGGGCACACACAGGATGGAGCGCAGGTTATAGCCGATGACGCTCTCCTGCGACTTGAACCGCGGGTCCATCTGCGCGTTCGTCGTGACGATGGGCTCGCCGGTGGTGGCCACCTGATTGACGATGCTGCGGCTGATCTCAAAAGCCGACGAACCGATCGTCTCGCGGTCCACGTTGCGAGCAGCCCGGAACGCCAATTCGCCCGTCTCCGGGTCCACGAGCATCAGGAAGGAACGCTCGGCCCCCGTCAGGCGGATGATCTCATCCATCACCTCGTTCAGGACCTCGGTCAGGTCCAGCGAGGAACCGATGACCTTGCTGATACTGGACAAGGCCTCCAGTTCATCCCGCTCAGACGCCTGGTCCGCCAGTTTCCGCTCCAGGTTGCCCAGCAGTTCCTGGAGCGCCACGACGTGTTGAGAGAGCTCCGCCGCCAGGGCGTCGGATCTGCGATAGCGCGCTGCAACCCGGGTGATGTTGATCAACCCCTCGCGGAGAGCGACAATATCGTCTTGGCCTGGCACTATGACGTTGGAAGATTGGTTCACCATCGCGACCTCACTGACGAAGTGGCGCTATTATACCGCATGTTGTCTGGGGTAGCAAAACGCGGCCGGGTCGAGCATGGTGCGGAGGGGACGGGCAGGAGGAGAAACCAGAAGACCTGGCTTGCGGGTCAGGCCACAGTTAGGCCCAGTTTCCGCAGTGGTCAGCGCGGTTGTGGGGGCATCTGCGAGAACAAGAGCATGAGCACGTCGGATGGGAAGAGGGTAATCGACTTGCGCCTGCCGATCTCTTGCCCCCACACATACGTTCCCGTTGCGCGAAGCGGGACGTGCCCAATCGGGCACCGCAAGGTGTGGGACCTGGCGCCGGGTGGGCCGCAACCCTTCTGTCTGGAGCGGTATCACGCGATTCTGGCGCGCAAGCGATCCCGCCCAAATGAGCGAGATCGCTTGCGCCACATCTAGCCCACCTGCCAGATATCCTACTCAACCATGGTCGTCAATTGCGCCCTGCTGCTGACGTCCGTCTCAGGCACAAGACGCGCGGTCAGCTACTCGCGCAACACCAGGGGCAGATACACATATGCAATCGCAGCAGGATCAAAGGTCGGAGTGAAATACAGCCCCTTATTGGTGACCTGCGCCACGTTGCCGGCACCGTCCACTACCTGAACGAAATACCGCGAATCGGTGTCGCCAGCGAAGCTTCCTGTCCACTTGTGCAGGTCGGCATCGAAACTCAGATCCACACTGTTCCAGTTCCCGTCCCCCCGCGTGTACGTCGCCACGGCACGCTGCACGCCAGCAGGATCAACCGCGCCTACCTTGAGGTTCACTCGCTCTGTGAAGCGATTGTAGAGCCCACCCACGACGGTCACCGTCGGCGGAGACTGGTCAGTGCTCAGGCTGTAGTATAGGTCTAGATCCATTGCGCTGTATAGCCGCGCCCGTTGTCCAGACGGGTCATACTGCCCCATCTGAGCCACCACGGTGGTCCCTCCACCCTGCTCTTGGAGACCCACCGGCACCAGGGGATACCAGCCTGGTTTATCGAACGCTACCTCGGTCGTCTGGGTCAGGTAGTCATTGACCGGCGACGCGACGACTGGATCGAAATCGCTCAGAGTCTCAAATTGCCCTGCCCAGAACAGCACAGACCGTGCTGGCCAGCCGGCAGCGGTCACATCTGCGTACAACAGAGGCTGTGCCGGTTGACCGGCCACAGCATGGAGGTGCCCATCGAGCAGATAGTACGTCCCGTCGCTAGTCACAGTCTCGCTCATGATGTCGCCAGGACCCAACGCGCCAAGAAGCTGGATATTCACTGTGCCCGAGACGACGGCATCATCACCAAAAGCACCCGGAAGCCCCGACATGACGTCCACGCTGGGAAATGGATCATCCGTTGGGCCCAGAGCACTGCCAGTGCTCAGATTGTACATCGGCAGCCCGTAGAAGGTTGACTCCTCCAATATCTTCTCATCGTAGCCGTTGAAACTCTGATCTTCCTGGTAGTAGCGGCGCTTCGCAGTGGCGAGAGCCTGCCCCATACTGGCGCTTTCACCCTGAGCTAACTCACTTGTGTAGAGCCGCATCAACTTCTCGGAGAGGCCGACACCGCCTCGCAACCCCCATCCGTAGCCCGTGTTCGCCACGTAGTTGGCCTTCTTCTGAGCGAATGCTTGGGCCAGGTCCAGCGGGCCGACATCGTTGTCCGGCGGCACGTTCAGGCCGCTGTGGCAACCCAGCGTGTAGATGAGTCCTCGCTCCAGGTCCGAGGAAGCCGCAGCGATATCGCCAGCATCGATATGCTGTCCCCAGCTAGGCGCACCTTCCTGGTGATGGTTCGCATGACCGTTGATGGAGTGAACCTTGAAAGGGGGATCGGCGTTCAACTGCCTGGCTTGGAACTCGCCAAGCGCCCAACCATCGCCAATCAAGGTGCAGTCCACGTTGTCTGCGCCTAGATCAGCCTGCCAGTCCGTGCAGTTGCCGCTGGCGGTATCTTGGACGAAATCGTAGCCCGTCACCAGCACTTTGCCCAGAGCGAGATCGGCATCGGCCAGGAAAGCATCGATGATAGCGCCAATTTCGTCCGGCGTCTCGATCAAGCGACCGACAGCCAGATCCGGAATGTACAGTTCCCGTCCCTGGAACGAGGTGGGCTCGCGGTCGGCGTAGTAGTCGTCGCTGAGGAAATAGTTGGCCCGCAGCGCAGCGCCGGTCGAATGATCGTTGTCCACGCTGGCGTAGTCCCGCTCCAGATAATCGCTGCGGGGCGTATTGTCCGGGACGCGCCGGAAGGGCAGCAGGCGGTCATCGCCGACGAGAACGATGTGTTCCACGCTATCATGCTGTTGTAGATAAGTCATAATCACGCCGCGAATAGCTGCAGCGACATGGTTGCCGTTGTCCACGTCGGTGAGGTCCGAGGTCCAGGCCGCATAGACAGCGCTGACAGTGGCGTTGTTATCCAGGCGGATGACCTCGCCATCCACATCGTCGTGGACAGCCAACGCATCCAGCTTGCCCATCAACTGGCCCGCAGCCGCCTCTCCGTAGATGGCAGCGACGCGGGCGCGGTTGACCAAGATGATGGTACGTACGTCCGAGGGAGGCGGCGTAGGGCTGGGGGTGACCGTCGGCGGTGGCGTAGGCGTGGGGGTCGGGGGGGGAGGGCTGCCAGCGCTGATCCTCATGGAGTACTCCGTGCCGATGCCCAGTTTCGTCGGATCGTACTGACGCATCCTGACGTAGTACGTGCCCCCGCTGCTGAACGTGTAGTGGATGCGCGAGTCGGTGCCAGACCCGTAATCATCGTTGAAAGCCAACTGATGCCCCGACGCATCGTACAGCTCGATGAACGTATCGGCTTCGGGCCCGAGGTCCGTCGTCTCAATCACGTAGGAGCCCACGCCGGCATTGAAAGAGACCCAATCCACATCGCCGGCCGGACAGGTACTGTGCGCCTGCGTGCTGCCGTCCGCGGCGATGGGGCGCGCTGCGTCCTGCATGTCGTCCGGCTCCCACGCGTCGGAGGCACACTCACCCTCGAAAACGTGAAGATCGTAATACGTGTCAGGCCCTGCTACCCCAGAATCATAGTCGGTCATCTGCAGGGCGTAGGTGCCCCCCGCCGGAGCCTGCCACGCGATGCGGGATCCGCTGCCCGGCCCGCCGTCGTCGTCACAAGCCAACTGCGTGACGCCGCTCGCGTCGTACAGACACAGGCGCGTGTCCGCGGCTGCACCCAGGTTGAACGTCTCCATCGAGTAGGTCACGCCCGCGGTAGCGACGAAACGGGCCCAGTCGACGTCGCCCGCAGGGCAGACGTTGTGCGTCTGGACCTCACCGCCGACGGTCAGCGCTTTAGCCATTGCCGCTGTGTCGTCCTCCTCGTAGTCGTCTGGCGCGCACGCGTTCGTGCACACCACTTTGAGCTTGTAGTCCGTGCCGGCCCCAAACACACCCGGATCCAGGTTCTCGGCCTTGACGTACACCGACCCGCTGGTCTGCGCCTCATACTGGATGCGCTGCCCTCCCCCAAATGAGGGCGGATCGGAACAGGCGAGGTACAGACCCAATTGACCGTCGGCGTCGGGGCCCACGTTGGTCGCGGAGATGACGTAGGTCGAACCGGCCACCGCTAGAAACGCGGCCCAGTCTGCGTCTCCCTGCTGACAGAAGGATTGCGTCTGCGCAGCCTCGTTCACGATGATATCGCTGGCGGCAGCACAGGCATTGTTGGGTTCGTGGTAACCGTGGCAGGTATTCTGGGCAGTCACACTCAGGCGATACGCAGTGTCGGGGCCGTAGTCGGCCAGGACGTGCTCAACCTTGACATAGTAGGTGCCGTCGGCTGGTGCAGTAAACGTGAATTCAGCCCCACCGCCAAAGCTAGGCGGGCTGCTGCACGTGGCGTGCAACTCGGCCACCAGATCCGCGTCCGCCCCGTCGGCGATGGCCCGCACCCGATAGCTGACGCCGCCGGTGGCTTCAAACTTGACCCAGTCCTTGTCTGGCGCGGTACACAGGTTGTGCTGTTGCTCCGTCCCATCGGTCGGGATGGTGTTCGCCTGGCTACACAGGTCATCGTCCTCGTACGAATCGGGGCTGCAGGTGCTGCCCACCGGGATGCTGACCGGCCCGGTCAGGTTGTTCGTCTCGTTGGACTCGGCGACGTCGTCGTTCCGATCCACCCAGGCGTAGACGGTGTGGATCCCGGCCGCAGCAAACGTATTACCAGTGCGCGCATATGTGAACGAGGCCCCGGGGTTGAGCGTGAGGCCCCAATAGGGGTGCGCCGTGTCGGGCGTGGTGTCGGTCGGCGGCTCATCCACCGGATCCACGTACAGGTGGACGTAAAAGCCCGAAGCGGCCGCATCCCCCTGATTCTTAACCGTCACGGTGATGTCTGTGCTCTCCCCCACGCGGGGGTTGGGAGGGCTGAAGGTGATGCTCTCCACAACCAAGTCGGGGTCCGCAAGCGGGGAATCAGGACCCCTTACAGGAACCGGAGTTGACATCGCCGTCGGGGTTACGTGCGGAAGAGCCGCGGCAGTCACCAAAGCATTAGAACGCAAGACAGATGCAAGGGTCAGCGTCAAACCGATCAGGAGAATGGCTATGAGAACAAACCGCTTCATCGTGGAACCTCCTATCAGCAGGGACGGGCACTCGCGGCACCCGTCCCCGATCGTAAATTGCAAGATGAGCTTACTCATTCCTCAAGACGCTTGGCAAGTACGCGCGTTGGACGGTGGGTGTAGGTGCGATGAAATAGAAGGGTTGAGACACACTGCTCATCTGCCCTGTAGCGCCAACCACCTCGAGTATGATGACCATCGGCACGTCGTTGTCCTTATCCACGCCAAGATCATCCACGATGCCGGCCGGATAAGTGATGCTGCGCCCGGTACCGATGACTGTCCCCGTCGTCTCCAGCTTCCACGTATAGGTGTACGGCCCCTGGCCCAGGACAAAGTCCAGGTTGTCGCCGTAGCCCAGCGCCGAAAGAGGCTGGCTGGCGTCGGCAGCGGTGAGCGTGATGACCTGGCCAGGCGTCACCTCTGGGGTTTCCCCTGTGACGGAGGTGATGGCTGCCAGAGGAGGCAGGCTGCTCGCCGCAGCAGGGACGAAAGCCGTGGATTCCACACTGGCACCGGACTCGGTATCCGTCATATCTATGTCGAGGACGTAGACAGGGGTAAGCGATGACTGGTCCGTGCCCATCGGCTGCTCATAGTAGCCGACGGTCGAGCGCGTCACGGACACCGCGTCAGCCCGGAACGGCGTCGGCGCTAGATTCAGCACATCGCCCAACTGCCCGTACAGCGAAATCATCTGGGTAGGCGTCAAGATGTGGACCGTATCTAGCACACCCACATCGTCCACCGCCCGCCAGCCGCCCGTCGCCCCGATGACCTCGCCGGCGTTGCTGACGTAGACCTTGAGCCGAGCGCCGGGTCCCTGGACCGACAGGGCGACCGGATCACCGCCGGACGGGGTATAGGTGATGTGCCGGGAGTAGATAACCTGCTGAGCCGTCGCTAGGGTGGATGAGATCGTCTCCTGTACGTCTGTAATGGACTCCGACACCCCGAGCACGCTCATCGTGGTCGAAAGCACCTCAGACATTTCGGCGGAAGTCAGGGTGTCGCTGACGACCTCGTAGAATTCCGCGTCGGCGGGCATCAAGTCGTTCGTGGTGAGGAAGGTATCGGCGATATCCCGCGCGTCCTGGGGGGATAGTGGAGACAAGGCCAGGGTAGTCGTGTCCGTCGGCACCGTCCACAACTGATCCAGGTCGATGAAGTCGTACATGCCTTGTTGATCCACGGTAAGGTCCAGCGAGCCCTCGGTGATGCGATGAAGCGGTGCCTCATCATCCAACGAGGCAGGGGCACCTGGACTGAAGCCAAAGGCCGAGGCTAGTTGATCCAGGTCTTCCTCTCCGGGTGCCGCGGCAATCACGTTCAGGATTGGCATCTCATAGTTCAGGTCGGCCGGATCCACCATCAATGCCTGCTCGCTGCCGGCAGTGTGATCCCACCACCAATAGTACCAGTCAGGGCTATCGCCGCAGCCAAAGCGTCCCCAGCGATCCCGGAAGTGACAGCAGTCGTCGGCGAGGACACGGGCAGTCACTCTACGATGAGGTTGCGTCCGATCTGTCGCCTTGAACCAAGCTTGTGGAATCGTGTATCCCCATCGGATGTATCGGCCCAACCACCAGCCGAACCAGCCCCCACGGGTGGAGTAGGAGTTCGTCTTGAAACCCAGAATCAGGTGTAGCCCATCCATAGCGCGGGCCCAGTATCTGCGGCTGTTGTCGTGCAAGATCTCGCATCCCTTCATCGCAACCCACTCGGCATCCCCCTCGCCCCAAGATCGATACGCATCGCCTGGAAGCAAATAAGGATCATCGTGATTGCGGCCACCAACTCCGAACACAGGACCGTTCAACCGTCGCCAGTATGTCCAATCCCACGCAACGCCACCATGCCCATGAAAGAAAACCAGGTCAACGCGGTCCAGGTACCGATGTTCCGTCCCTCCCCTAGAATAGCGCTTGAAATCCTCTTCCCATGCCCAGCGATTGCCATAAATGAAGCTTCTGGTCCATCCTCCCCTGCCCAGCATATGGTATAGTTCACGGGCACTGTCATCGCTGGAAGGGAGGTTTCCGCGACCGCCATAGTCATGCACGTACTCCACGCCCACCTCCCACCGTCCATCATCGCCATAGCCGGCCGGCGACACCGTCTCGGTCCTCGGAGGCGGTTCGTCAGCCAGGACCATCGTGACAGTCAGCCCCAATATCACCGGCAACGCCAAGGCAAGTAGTGTCCACTTGATCGTCTTTCCCTTCATCGTCTGAGCCTCCCTAATCTATGCTTAAGAGTGCTGCAACCGCTGAGCCAATCAAGCGTCGCTCATTCACACCTCCTTCGCCAATTCTGCACCGGGAACACTCCCTATCTCATCAAATGCCCAGGAAGGCGTTTTTCGCATATCAGGTATAGTAGACTCGGCGCCCTCTTTCAGGCAGTCGCGCGTCACCAGCCCACTTTCTCATCTCAGGACGAGCGGCAGATACACCTGCCACCCCGTCCACACCTCGACCGCCAATGGCCGGGCCTCTCTCCCGTCGTCGTCCTCGGCGTGGATCACCACCCGATAGACACCCACCTCATTGAACCCGGTGTACGTCGCCCCATACCAGTCACCGCCCTGATCCAGCAGCACGATGGTCGGCAGCATCTCCCGGACCAGCTCATCATCCGTCTCCGGTGCCTGATACGACGGCGCGTAGATCACCGCCCACACCCGCTTCACTCCCTCGTCATCCCTCACCTCAGCCCGGATCACACCCTGCCCCTGGTCGATCTTGCTCGGCTCCATCCCCTGCACCACGTAGGGCGGCCACTCCTCCCCCGGCAGCGTCCCGGCAAAGGCAAACCCCCGCCGTGCCGCATCCTCTCCATCCGCCGCCTCGTTCGCCACGCCATCTCCGTCGTCGTCGATCCAGGGAGTCTGACCCGGATACGCCGCCTGCGCCGCCCACAGAGCCGACTGGAAACCCCCGTACAGGCTCCCTCCCGCACCCAGCGCCGTGATCAATTGATCCGAGAAGATCGCTCCCTCTTGCGACGCCCAGGCCAGCGCATGCGCCCCTGTCGAGGCCATCACTACTCGCCCCGAACCACTCACGCTCTTCGCCGGATCGATGAAGCTGCCCGAATGA
>Ga0180432_10000675_pt1 | contig 56003 bp, 46 predicted proteins | sample SS_ome_10_FD_132414 | JGI IMG/M metagenome (GOLD analysis project Ga0180432, IMG submission 132414) | Hypersaline lake sediment archaeal communities from the Salton Sea, California, USA - SS_1_MS_2 metaG | ecosystem: Environmental > Aquatic > Non-marine Saline and Alkaline > Hypersaline >... | reverse complement strand
GCGGCTGGCGGAACTGGAGGAGGCCGAGCATCACGTGGCCGGCGACGGCCTGCCGGCCTGGACCGACCTGCCCCGCCATCGGCCGGTGCTGGAGCCCCTGCAGCTGAATGGCCTGGAGGAACTGGCGGACTTCGCGATGGTCGAGGAGGCCGCCCGCCTGCCCGAAACAGCCCTGCCGCTGCTGATCGATCTGGCCAGGTGCTTCGAGACCGGCGGAGTGCCCGCGGCGATGGCCGCGCCCCAGGGCTGGTCCCCGTTCCCCGATGAAGTGGCCTACGGGCTGTTCATCGTCGATCGCTGCCGGTTGGGACCGGTGGAGTCGGCGGCCGCATCCCAGGCCGACGGCGGCGCGCTGGAGACGCTGATCGCGCAGCTGGAGCGCGTGCGCGAGTTTCCGGCCGACTTCGAACTGGCCCAGTACAACCTGGGGCTGCTGCCGTTCCTCTGCTGGTACGCGCGGCTTGAGCCCCAGCCCGGACCTACGGCCGCCGAGGTCGCGGAAGATGCTGTAGTGGAATCTGCGCCTGATGCCGAAGGCGAGGAATCCACGGGGCACCGCGCCGACGTGGACGACCTGTTCCGCTAGTCGCGTGACTGTCGGACCTGCTGCGGGCGCTGCACACCTGATGCTGCTTTGTGCCGAGAGTGGGTTAAATGCGGGTTGAAGTGGTTTCGGCAGCCGCGATGTTGTGTGAGAATCTAAGGTGAGACGGCGTCGCGGTTTCAGTATGGTCGAGCTCTTGATTGTGATCTCGATCATCGGGATCCTGGCGACCGTCGCCATCCCCCTGCTGCTGACATCGCGGCGGCACGCGCTGGACGAGAAGGCCCGCCAGTCAGTCCGCGTGGTGCTCTCGGCCGAGCAGTCCTTCTACGCCACCCACGGCCGCTATGGCGGGCTGGACGAACTGGCCGGCGCCGATCCGCCCTTCCTCGACGAGCGCTTCATCACGGGCGAGGGCATCATGGGTAACGCGATGGTGATCACCCTGACCGTAGGCGGCGGCAGCAGCTTCGACGTCTACGCCGACAATCCGCAGGGCTTCCACGACTACGAGGCCGATGAGGAGATGGACATTACCGAGCTGTAGCGCGGGCGCCGGGCGTCGCATGCCCGTGTCCTGAGAAATCCTGTCGGCGCAGGCCGGGTTTGGAGCATCTCGTGGGCGAGGGGGGATTCGAACCCCCACACCGGTTAGGTACCAGATCCTAAATCTGGCGCGTCTGCCATTCCGCCACTCGCCCAGGGAGTCGGATTATAACGCCGCCGCGCGGCAAGAACATCGCTGGCGCCGCTGCGTCTCTGGTGATATGCTGGCAAACATGGGACGCAGAACGCTTCTGACAGCAGTGAGCCTGGCGCTGATTGCCGCCTGGTCGATCACGGCCTGCAGCGCGGGCAGCGGGTTCGTGGCCGACCAGCGGGCGCAGGCCTTCGTCGGCGGCGCGCTGAGCAACTTCGGCGGCATTGACGGCGACGACGCCGGCGCGCGGTCTACCGCCCGGGACATCGCGATCGCCCGCGACTTCGACTTCATCCAGGGCGGCGTGGTGATCGGTACCGGCACAGCAGCGACCAGCCGGGGCAGCGCCGATCCCGGCTTCGCCGACGGCGCCGGGCCGATCGCGGTGGCTGCCGATACGGCCACCGTCACGCTGAGCATCGCCAGTCTGACGGCCGGCATCGAGGACGTGACCCTGACCGGCGAGTTCGGCATGGCCGCGGCCCAGGCCGCCGCCGAGGACGCCGGGCTGAGCTTCACGGTGGAGTGGGAGATTGCGTTCACCGACAACGGCCAGCCCGTCAGCCTGACCGCCAGCCAGGTGCTCAGCGGCGCCTACTGGGTGGCGATCTAGAGCCGGGGTGTGCCGCGGGCAGCCGCGCGATGTCGCCGCAGCCGAGGATTCGCTCGCCCCGCTCGGGCTTCACGTTTGGCAAACCTACCAGCCGGGGACACGGCGACCCGCTTCGGCCGGTATAATTCACCAACCACTCAGCGGCCACCGGAGGCAGGCATGGCCCGTGTTTCCCTCATTGATTGGTTGTGGCGCGCTGCTGGCGCGGCGCTGATGCTCGCGCTGGCCGGCTGCGCAGCAGGCAGCGGCACCGCGACACCCCAGCGGGTGGACGCGGACCAGACGGCGGCGCTTGATGAACTGGCCCGGCTGCCGCTGCCGTCCGGCGCCGACGCGGAAGCCTTCGACGCACTCAAGGACGCTTTCGCCACCATGCTGGCAAGTGGCGAGGTGGCCGGCCAGGGCCGATCGGCGAGCGCCGGCATGGGCGTGGACGTCACCGACCTGACGGCCACCGACCTCGGCGGCGGCAACGTGCAGCTGAGCTGGACCTACCGCCACCGCGGCGACTACGACCAGAACGGCGAGGCGGGCGTCTCGGACATCAGCCCGATCGGCATGCACTACCTGCGGAACAGCGCCAGCGCCAACTGGAACATGGCGCGCGTCGCGGACGGCGATACGAACGGCGAGGTGAACGCCTCCGACCTGACGCCGATCGGCCAGAACTTCGGCAGCATCGTCGAGGGCTATCGCATCGAATCCACGGCCACACCGGGCGATGCGGGCAGCTGGGCGGAGGTGGCAACCGTGCCCTTCAGCCAGGGCACCATTCCGGCCGGCCAGCCGTTCCGGGCGTTCACCGCGCAGCTGGCCGGCCAGGCGGCGGGCCTCAGCTACCGGGTGGTCGCCCGGGTCAGCACCACGGGCGGCGGCGGCGAGCCTGTTCAGTACGACGAGCAGGAGGACAACGACACGGTCGCCGAGGCCAACGTCCTGCCCGCGGGCGGCGTGGCCGGTCTGACCGGCAGCCTCGGCAGCGGCGCGGGCTACTCCGCCTACGACGGCGACAACGACGACCTCTTCCGCTTCACGGCCCAGGTGGGCGACGAACTCATCATCACCCTGAGCCTGAACAGCGCCACCGGCGACCTGGACCTCTACCTGCTCAACTCCTCCGGCGACACACTGCTGAACAGCCTGGGCAGCGGGGACACCGAAGTCATCCAGGCCAACGTCACGGGCGGCGGTGCTTTCATCGTCGCCGTCAGCTGCTTCAGCGGCTACTCGGACTATACGCTCAGCGTCTCGATCAACGGCGGGGGCGGCGGGTTCGTCGAGCCACCCGTCGAGACGTACACCGATTTCAGCCAGCCCGGCGACCTTCCGGCGCGGCGCTGGCTGCTCAACTGCTACCGGCCGCTGCCGCCCTGGCAGGACAGCGACCGCGTGTTCCAGAGCGCCGCGCTGCGGGACTGGGCCGACGAGGTGCTGGCGCTGACCAACCAGCAGCGGGCCAACAACGGCCTGCCGCCGCTGGCGCATGACCCGCACCTGGAGCTGGTGGCCCAGGCCCACTCCCGCGATATGGCGCTGCAGCAGTTCTTCGCCCACCAGAATCCCTACGGGATGGCGATGACCGACCGGCTGGACGCGGTCAACCGCCCGCCGTTCGCGGTGGGGGAGAGCATCGCCGGCGAGAACATCTATGCCGGCCGTGCGCTGCCGGTAGAGAATTCCGCGGCGGAGGCGGTGGACGGCTGGATGAACAGCCCGCCCCACCGGGCCAACATCCTCAACCCCAACGTGACGCACCTCGGCGTCGGCGTGTATTACCACACGGGCGACCCCGTCCAGTACTACGGCTACTTCACCCAGGTGTTCGCCAACTGGGCGGTCGATCCGGCCAGCCACGACTGGCTGGAGCCGGCCGAAGTGCCCGCGCCGTAATCGCCGCGGTTCCGCGTCGACCGGCGCGCCGGATGATCGGGGCGCACAAGGCCGGCCGCGCGCTCAGTAGTAGTACCAGATCGTGCGGTAGTCGCGGATGTTCTCGCCACGCGCCGCCAGCTCCTCCAGGTAGTCGTAGACCGGCACGTCCACATAGTTGTAGGGCGGCATCGGCGTGATGTTCTTCTCCCACGGATGGAACTCGTAGACCCGCGAGCCGTCGGCCAGCACCATCACCACGCGGTGGTCCTGCATCGCCCGGAGGTGGTTCTTACCCAGCCGCGGGACGTTGAACACCGGCTCGTCCGTACGGTCGAGACCGGGCAGCAGCCGCGCCTCCTCCTTGCGCTCCTGCAGGATGCGCGCGATCGGCACCATGTAGCGCTTGGTCTCCTTCTTGCCCTTCATGTTGAAGGTGTAGTAGGGATCCACGCCGATCAGCCGCAGGTCGCGCCGCAGCTTGGCGGTCTCGAAGCGGCGGCTGTTCTCGACGGTGAAGACCTCCTGGTTGTAAACGCCCATCCCGCGCCGCCTGAGCCGCTGGACCGCTTCGCAGGCCTCCGGCGTCACCTCGTAGGAGTGCTCGAAGTGCGTCACCACCGCCACTTCGCGCCGGCCCGGCTGGTGGTAAGCCCCCAGGATGTCGCAGAGCTTGTCCGTGAACCGGAACGGCAGCACCACCGGCGTCCTGGTCCCGAGCCTGATGCGGTAGATGTGCTCGATGCCGGCCAGCGCGCCGAACACCCGGTCCACCATGCGGTCGTTCATCACCGCCGGATCGCCGCCGGTGACCAGCACGTCGCCGATCGCGGGGTGCTCGGCGATCCAGCGGACCGCCGCGTCGATCTCCTCGCGCGCCACCAGCGCGTGCGGATCGAGCACTTCGTCGATCTCCCAGTTGCGCTGGCAGTACACGCAGATCTGGGCGCAGGTGTTGTAGGGCTTGAGGATGCAGATCAGCGGGTAGCGGCGCGTCACGTGGTCGACGGGCGAGGTGTCGTGCTCGCCCATGAAGTCGAAGGTCAGCGCGCGCTCCTGTTTGTGCAGCACCATCTCGTCCACATAGTCGGGGGGCGGCAGCACCTGGGCGCGCACGGCGTGGTCGTAGCCGATCGCGGGATTGCGGTCCATCAGGCTCATGTAGTAGGGCGTGATGCCGAACGGCAGGCGCGCGTTCTCCGCCTTGCGGATCGCCGCCTCGTGCTCGGGCACCAGATCGACGAGGTCCAGCACGGTCTGGGCCTGCGTGATGACGTGCTTGATGTGCCAGCGGTAGTCCAGCCAGTCCTCGGGGCTGCCACCGAAATACTGCAGCAGCCGGTCGCGGTTCTGCTCGCGCCACTGGCGCACCTCGGGATCGAAACCCGACGGATAGCGGCGGAAATACATGTGCATCGCGCCGCCCAGGTCGTCCAGCATCTCCGAGCGCTTGACCGCCGCCTGGCGGCCCTCCATCTTGACGAACTCGGGCAGGCCCTTGCGCACCACCTCCTGCTCGCGGTAGATGTTGCTGTTGCCCGCCACCCCGCGGAACAGATGGATGAACTCCATCAGAAAGCCGGCCGAGACTTCCTGCTCCAGACCCTCGCGGCCCCCGTGGGCCAGCTGCCACAGGCACTTCAGCGCCGAGAACTGCGTTCGCTTCTCGTTGATCGGCCCCAGGATGCTCCTGAGCACGCGGATGCACTCGCGGACGGTGGCCTTCTCCAGGATGTGGTAGCTGTTGTCCAGCTCGAAGATCACGCGCTCGGCGCGCTCGAGGAGGGCATAGAGACGCTCACGCGCCTCCTCGACCGAACTGCTGGCCTGCAGCTCTGCGTGAATCTGCGGATTCGCCTCCCAGAGCAGGACCAGATACTTGTCCAGGTCGACCACGAAGCGGGGCTTCTCGGTCTCGAGGACGTCGGACAGCACCTCGCCGGCCACGATCTGGGTCGAGACCGCGAGGCTGCGCTGCTTGCCCCGCCGGGGGCCGCTGCGTTTGCTCTTCTGCGGCATGATGCCTCCCGGCTATAGGATAACAAGGTCGGCCGGGCCGCGTCCAAGGCCGACACGCGCCAGCCGTCGGCGCCGGGGCCCGCCAGCGGCACCATCGCCGGCCGCCACCCGCCGGAGTTATGATATTGCCGTGCGCATCGCCTATCTGATCGCCGGAATCATCATGGTGGTCGTCGAGCTGACCAACGGCCCGCGGCTGCCGTGGATCGAGCAGACCGAATTCGGGGCGGTCGGCATCTTCCGCGGTTTCACGCACGGGCTGATCGGCTTCAGCTATCTGGTGACCTGGACGCTGATCATCGGCGGCGTCTATCAGATCATCCTCGGCATCCTCTACTGGGACATGGACACCACGGAGGCCAAGCGCTGGCAGTTCACGCTGGAGGGGCTGGGCACGGCGCGGCTGCTCTGGATCCTGGGGGGGCTGTGTCTGGTGCTGGGCATCGCATACGCGGTCTACGTCTACGGCAACGACCACTGGGCGTGGTCGGCGGGGCTGGCCAGCACGCTGGCCGCCTGGGTGACCTGCTGGCTTTTCTGGCTGGCTTTCCCGCTCTACGAGCAGGTGGGCATCGATCGCGATGAAGTGGGCATCTAGCGCCTAGAGCGCCCAGCCACCGCTGAGGTTGAGCACGGTCCCGGTAACCTGACCGGAGGCCGGTCCCGTCAGATACCAGATCGCCGCCGCCACGTCCTCCTGGCTCACGTGCGCCCCCGTCGGCAGCGCCGCCACCTCAACCGCCGGCACGTTTTCTGCGGGCAGGTCGGTGGCGCCCAGCGCAATGCAGTTGACGGTGATCCCGTCCGGCGCCAGTTCGCGGGCCAGGCTGCGCGAGTAGCCGGCCAGCATCGCCTTGGCCGCCCCGTAGAGCGGAATCTGCCGGAAGGCGCGGGCGGTGTCGGCGCCGATGGTGAGGAAGCTTATGATCCGCCCCGGCCCGCCCGCCATCAGCGGCACGGTCGCCCGCACCGCGTTGTGGACGCTCAGCACGTTGCCGCGCCACAGCGATTCGATGTCCGCCGCGCCGCTGTCGAGCAGCGTGCCCTGCCTGGCCGGACCCGCGCAGTTGACCAGCACGCCGATGCGGCCGGCATCCCCGGCGATCAGTCTTGCGGTTTCGGCAATCGCTGCCTCGTCAGTGGCGTCGGCGCGGTGGGTGTGCAGCTCCAGGCCAGCGGCCGCCAGTTCGTCGACGGCCTGCCTGGCGGCCTGCTCGTTACCAAGGTAGACAGCGTGAACCTGCGCGCCCTGTACCAGCAGCGCCTCACTCACCCAGCGCCCCACGCGCCGCGTGCCGCCCACCACGATCGCGACGGTCTGCATCACGGAGATTGTTGCATACCACGCGGCTGGGGGCGAGTGCGCCGCGCTACTGGGCGTGCCAGGTATCGGGCTCGGACCCGCCGGGCTGGCCGAGGAACATCGCCAGCTTGGCAGCGAACCGGTCCTCGACCTGGTCGGCCAGCGCCTCGAAGCCCCCGACGGCCGCCAGCGGATCGCCGACCTGCTCCGCCGGCCCGATCCGTCCCCGATAGCAGCGGACCAGATCCACGTGCCCGCCGTGCGCCGGCGGCCGGAAGCAGACGAACGCCGCGGCATACCCCTCGGTGTCGACGTAGAGCGTGACCACGCGGATCACCTCCGGCCACCGCTTCGCCGGGTGCTCGTCCTCGGCGATAGTTCTGGTCGCGCGCATGTCGAGGCCGTGCGCGGGCTGGAAATGCACCTTGGTTTGGGTTGCAGCCATGATGCGCTGATTTTACACGGGCCCGGGCGGCACGTAAACGGCCGCGCCACCCCGAGTGCGCGAAGGCCGGGCCCGGAGCCCGGCCTCGCTATTCAGCGCTCGTCTTAGTACCGCGGCAGATGCCGCTTTCGCCCTAGCCGCAGGGATCGCACTTCGGCTTGCAGCGCTGCTCGCACTTCGGCTTGCACGGATCGCAGACCGGCTTGGCGCAGGGATCGCACTTCGGCTCGCAGGGCTTGCAGCACGGATCGCACTTCGGCTCACAGGGCTTCGCGCACGGGTCGCACTTGGGCTCGCACTGCTTGGTGCACGTGTTCTGCTTGCACTTCGGCTTGCAGGGATTGCACCTGGACTCACAGGGCGCCGCGCACTTGTTGCAGCTCTTCACGCACGGGTTGCAGGGGTCGCAGACCGGCTTGCAGGGCGTGCACGGCACGCAGGGCGCGCAGCAGTGGACGTACGCTTTCTTCAGGAAGCAGCAGTAGCCCGCGCTCTTGTAGATGAACTCGATGTCCATCGACGGCGCGTATTCCTTGTAGTTCTTGTCGATGGGCGCCAGGCCGCTGGCGTACCAGGCCAGCTCGTCCGCCGGCCGGATGCCGAACAGCACCTCGTGGGTCTCGAAGCTGTTCCACATCATCCACTGCACCAGCGTGCAGGCGCACTCGTCGCCACCGCAGCCGCAGATGTCCCAGCACTCCCAGCCCTCGTAGATGCACGCGCCGCCGGGACACAGCCACAGGCAGCAGCACGGGTCGAACTGCACGCTGACGTCGCTGTGGCCGCAGACGTAGCCCGGCAGCTCAACCACGCCGGTGCTGGTCTGAATGTGCACGCCGACGTCGCCGCACTCCGCAGGCATGTAGATCATGTCGCCGTTGAAGTCCAGGCTGCCGTCGTCCGGGTCGATCTCGTCACCGGTGTGCGGGCTCATGAACTTGCGCAGCGGCAGACCCTTCTCCGTCATCTCCGCGAAGGACTTCGGCGGGCAGCCATAGCAGTTGGCATAGCCGTGGGCGTACCAGTAGAGCACGATGCCCTGGTTCACGGCCACGTCATCCATCGTGTAGCCGTAGGCGTTGATGGTGCCATCGGCCTCGGCGGCGTCCTGGGCATAGGCGACGCCCATGGTCAGACAGGCAATGAGTGCCCCGAAAACGATTGCTCGCAGCATTTCCAGCCTCCCTCTCTCCGCCGGGCTCCCCGGCGGTGTGAAGTTGCCGGCTCCGCGCCGGCTGGTATGCAGGACATTATAAGCGCTAGCGCCGCTATCCACAACTTGTGAACCTGAGCTTAACGCGCGGGCACCCGCGGCCGAATGCCCGAGATCACCCATCGATCGCAATCATCACGCTAGAGCGGGATGTTGCCATGCTTGCGGCGCGGCCGGCTGACGACCTTGTTCTTGATCATCTCCAGCCCGCTGATCAGCCGCGGGCGCGTGTCCCGCGGATCGATCACCTCGTCCAGATAGCCCACTTCCGCCGCCAGGTAGGGGTGCAGGTACTCGGCGGTGTACTCGCCCTCGAACTTCTTGGCCTGCGCCGCCATCTTCTCCGGTGTCTTGGCTTTCTGCAGTTCCTTGCGCCTGGTGATCTTGACCGCGCCCTTGGCACCCATCACCGCCACCTCGGCGGTCGGCCAGGCCAGGTTCCAGTCGCCGCCGACCTGCCGGCTGCTCATCACGCAGTAGGCCCCGCCGTAGCTCTTGCGCGTGGTGACCATCAGCTTGGGCACCGTCGCCTCGCAGTAGGCGTAGAGCAGCTTGGCGCCGTGCTTGATGATGCCCATCCACTCCTGGTTGGTGCCCGGCAGGAAGCCCGGCACGTCCTGGAAGGTCACCAGCGGGATGTTGAAGGCGTCGCAGAAGCGGATGAAGCGCGCGCCCTTCAGCGAGCTGTTGATGTCCAGCACGCCGGCCAGATCCCGCGGCTGGTTGGCCACGAGACCGACGGCGTGGCCGCCGAGGCGGGCGAAGCCCACGATGATGTTCGGCGCGTACAGCGAGTGGACCTCGAAGAACGTGCCGCGGTCGCAGACGAGGTTGATGATCTCCTTCATGTCGTAGGGCTTGTTGGGATCATCGGGCACGATCTCGGCCAGGCGGTCCTCGCGACGCCCGGGCTGATCGCCGGTGTCGTAATAGGGGGGGTCCTCCATGTTGTTGGCCGGCAGATAGCTGATCAGCCGCTTGATGTCGTTGATGCACTCCAGCTCGTTCCTGGACTGGAAGTGCGCCACGCCGCTGCGCTGGTTGTGCGTCAGCGCCCCTCCCAACTCCTCGAAGGTGACCTCCTCGTTGAGCACCTCCTTAATCACGTCCGGACCGGTCAGGAACATGAAGCTGGTGTCGCGCACCATAAAAATGAAGTCGGTCAGCGCCGGGCTGTAGACCGCGCCACCGGCACAGGGGCCCATGATTGCGCTGATCTGGGGGACCACGCCACTGGCGTTCACGTTGCGGAAGAAGATATCGGCGTAGCCGCCGAGGCTGACCACGCCTTCCTGAATGCGCGCCCCGCCACTGTCGTTGATCCCGATCAGCGGGATGCCGGCGCGGGTGCAGGTGTCCTGGATCTTGCAGATCTTGCTGGCGTGCGCGCTGCCCAGGCTGCCACCCATCACGGTGAAATCCTGGCTGAAGACGCCGACCCGCCGGCCGTTGACCGTGCCGAAACCGGTGATCACGCCATCGCCCGGCACCGGACAGGAGCTGGAACTGACGAACTTGTCGAACTCCTGGAAGCTGTCCTCGTCGAACAGCAACGACAGGCGCTCACGGGCCGTCAGTTTCTTGCGCTCGTGCTGGCGATCGATCGCCTCCGGGCCCCCGCCCAACGACGCCTGCTCGTGCAGTTCCTTCAGCTTCTGAATCCGGCTTTCGGTCGTGCCGCTGCCCAGTTCCTTGTAGTCCAATGCCATCCATCTCTCCTTGCCACGCCGCGGCTTACCGCGTGGCGGCCATTATAGCCCCGATCCGGCTGCTGACACACGCGGCGAGAACCGGCCCTGTCCGAGCGGCTTCATAACGCCGGTGGAACACGGCTGTGAGTTGCTTGTCTCAACTAGATCAGGTATAAGTGAGAGTGGAGCTGATTACGGGCTGAAGGTACGGGGGATGTTCAAGAGCACACTGCGTGGAGGGATCTGCTGTCTGGCGATCGCGGCCGTCGTTCTTCTGGGCTGCGGCTGCGGTGCTTCCGGCACCGCCCTCGACCAGTCCGCTCCGCCGGCGAACGTGGAATCCGATCAGCTGCCCGGGTTGCCCCCCTTCCCGGCCGAAGGCGGCGCCGCGCCGCGCCCCGATTCCGAGCGAACCGGCAGCTTGCTGGTCGAGTGGGAACTGCGCGGCAACGATTACTACACCAAGAGCGATACTGCGATGCCCCACAACGGCTGGCGGCATATGGAGTTCGACCCGGATCTCGGCGGCACGGCCTGGGCCGTCTATCAGTTCTCCGGCTTCGAGTCCAGTGACGTGCCGCAGGACCTGACCATCGGGGTTCCCCTGTCACCGCAGCGGCTCTACGTCGGCCTGCCGGACTTCGAGCGAGGCAACTGGACCATCCGTGAGTACAAGAACCCTCCGGCCAGCCTCTCGGTGTTCCTGCCGGTCTGGCAGCAGACGGTCAGCAACGAGGGAAACATGTACGTGGCGATCATCGCCTGGAACGGTGACCGCGCCGTGGTAGACAGGCTGAAGCTCGAAGTCGAGATCATCGGCCCCGCACCCACCGACGTGCAGGCGACGGATGGGGACTATGAAGACAAGGTGATCATCACCTGGGAGGGCATCGAGGAGGCCACGGGCTACAAGATCTACCGCGACGGCGAGACGGAAGAGCACTTGATCGCCACCGTCGGTGTTTTCCCCGGATACGCGGACGCCAGCTGCGAGAATCTCAGGCAGTACACCTACTGGGTACGCGGTCTCTACGACTCCGCCCACGGCCGGATGAGCGAACCTGATACGGGCTTTCGCAGCAACTGGCAGAACCACGTGATCGACTCCGACGGCGCCGTCGGGATGTACACCTCGGCCGCGATAGTGGAAGATCGTCCGGCGGTTGCGTACTACGACTTCGTCCAGGGCGACCTGAAATACGCCCACGCCGCGGTCGGCGTACCCGAGAGCACCGAGGACTGGTCAGTGCACCTGGTCGACGAGCTGGGCAAGTCCGGCGAGATGGCCTCCCTGCACGTGATCGACGGCAAGCCCGCGATCGCCTACTTCGACAACGAGGGCGGCAATCTCAAGTTCGCCCGCGCCCTGGTGGCTGATCCAACGCAGACCGCCGACTGGCAGACGCACACGATCGACACCGAGGGCTGGGTCGGCGAGTACTGCTCGCTGGCCGCCATCGGCCCGATTCCGGTGATCAGCTACTTCGACTACACCTACATGAACCTCAAGTTCGCGACGGCGCTCGGACCCGCACCTTCCTCGGCCGGCGACTGGCAGGTCCACATTGTCGACGACAGCACCTACGTCGGGCGCTTCACCTCATGCACGGAGTACAGTGGCCGGCCGGCCGTGACGTACTTCGATGAGATCGAGACCCACCTCAAGATGGCGCTGGCCACGGCCGCGCTGCCCGCCAGCGCGGCGGACTGGGCAATCCACACCGTCGACGACCAGGGCGTGGTCGGCACCTACAGCAGCCTCAAGGTAATCGACGGCCGGCTGGCGGTCAGCTACCATGACTGGAGCAACCGGTTCCTGAAGTTCGCGCGCGCGCTCGTCGCCACCCCCGCCGGCACCGAGGACTGGGAGATCATGGTGGTCGATGACGCCGGCTCGGTCGGCCTGCACACCTCGCTGACGGACATCAGTGGTTTTCCGGTTATCAGCTACTACGACTTCGACGGCTCGGACCTCAAGGTCGCCTGGGCCACCGACCTGCATCCCAAGACAACCATCGACTGGTACCTCCGCTTCGTGGACACCGAGGGGGCGGTCGGCAGCTACACGTCGATGATCGTCACCAACGAGCGCCCCGCTGTCAGCTACTTCGACTCCAGCACCACGTCGCTGAAGTTCGCCTGGCCGCCCTGAGCGGCGGCGAACCGGTGTCGGGAGGGCGGCTGCGCCGTATAATCCCGTTGATGACACGCTACGTTCGAAGCCCACGTCCACCCGCCGCACTCAGTGGCGCCTTGCTGGCCCTGCTGGCCCTGCTGCTGGCCGGCGGATGCCCAGAGCGCACGCAAACCACGGATATCCCCGAGGCCCCCAACGGCCACAGCGCGATGGAGGCCGACATCGCCGCGGAGACAGGCCCTCCGCCGCGCGCGGCGACGATCGCCTTGATCGGCAACTTCCGCGGGTTCCAGAAGCCCTGCGGCTGCGCCATCCAGCAGAGCGGCGGCCTGCTCAGGCTCGGCACCGTCATCCAGCACCTGCACGGCGTGCTGGCGCGCGACGAGGATCCTGAGGCGGCCGGCGCCGAGGATGGCTCGCTCTACCAGCTGCCCGCGAACCTGGCGCTGCCCCAGCCGCTGTGGCTGATCGAGTGTGGCAACTTCGCGGACCCCCAGACCCGCTATCCGGCGCCGCGGGCGCGCACGCACCTCGAGACGCTCGCCTACCTGAAGCCCTACGGCGCGGCGGCCGCCGTCCCGGGCAGCTCCGAGCTGCAGCTGCCTGCCGAACTGGCGGCGGAGGCGCTGGCCGCCAGCCCGCTTCCGCTGGTCAGCTGCAATCTGCGCACCGAACTCACCGGCGTCGCCATCGAACCGTTCATCAAGCTGGCGCCGCAGTGGTTCCTGGTTGGGATCACCAGCTGGTCACCGGCCAGCGAGGAGCCGCCCGAGCAGCGCTGGTGGGAACTGGACGATCCCGTTGCCAGCGCGCGGCAGGTGATCGACCGGCTGCCGGCGGGGTCGCAGGTGATCCTGGTGGCGCCTTACCAGTCCGGCGAGACAACGCGGGCGCTGGCGGCGCTGCCAGTCACGCTGCTGATCGGACATGGCTCCGCCAGCGACAAGCAGTGGCAGGACGACTGGGCGCCGGGCTACCCGATGCCGCCGGAAAAGGCCGTCGCGCTCAAGCTGCTGTCAGTCAGTGCCGCCGAGGAATCGGCACGCGCCACCATCCTCCCCTGGGCGATCGACCTGACCGAGGACTGGCCGGATGACGAGCAGGTGGTGGCGATGGTCAAGGCCGAAGGGACGCTGATCCGCGAGCTGGTCAGCCAGCAGCCGCCCGCGGATCTCGAAGGCTGGCGCGACGTCGACTGGGGCAGCGCGGAGCAGTACCTGCCGGATGAGCAGGCGCGCTTCGAGCGCTACGCTGAGTCGCCGCCGCTCTACGTCGGACCGCGGGCCTGCCGCGTCTGCCACGCCGCGGCCTGCGATATCTGGGAGGACTCACGCCACGCCCTGGCGCTGATCAGCCTGATGCGGAAATCCGAGCACGAGACGCTGGACTGCCTGGAATGCCACGTCGCCGGCCTGCTGACGCCCTCCGGCTACCTGCCGGACGATCCCCGTGACGAGGTGTCCGCGGTGACCTGCGAGTCCTGTCATGGACCGGCCTCCGTGCACGTCGGACTGATGCAACTCGGACGCGAGGCAAACGGTACCGGGATCGCGCGCGGTTCCACCGATACCTGCCTCACCTGTCACGACAGCTACAACAGCCCGCAGTTCGAGGCGCGCGCCTACTGGGACAAGATCAAGCATGACGACTTGCGTCTGCGCGACTCGGAGTAGTGTGCCTGCTGCCATCTGCAGCTCTCCAGCCTGCTGTTGCATGATTCCTCTCACACAGGATGATCGGTTGCTCAACGAAGTGATCAACAGCGCCCTGCGCGCTCCTGGTAAGGGTTCCTGAGCCAAGTGCAGTGCTAAGATGAGATGCTGACATCAAGTCTGCGCAAACACCACACTGGCAGAGCACTCCAATGCAAGCAAGAACCATCGCCAGCGGGATTCACTGGGTCGGTGCCCTTGATCCCGACCGGCAGTTTTTCGACGCACTGATTCCGCTTCCTGAGGGCACCAGCTATAACGCCTATGTTGTCCAGGGCCAAAGCAGTACCGCGCTGATCGACACGGTGGAACCGGCCTTTCTTGATGTACTGGTGGGACGCCTGGAGAGTCTGGGCATCACCAGGATCGACTACGTTGTCTCCAATCATGCCGAGCAGGACCACTCGGGTGCGCTGCCCGCGATGCTTGAGCTGTTTCCCGAGGCAAGGATCGTCTGCACGCCGAAGTGCAAAGCCTTTGAGATGGACCTGCTGCACCTGCCGGATGATCCGTTCATTACCGTCGCGGATGGCGAGACGCTGGATCTTGGTGGCCGTACGCTGGAGTTTCTCCACGCGCCGTTCGTCCACTGGCCGGAGACGATGCTAACGTGGCTGCGGGAGGACCGCATTCTGTTCCCCTGCGACCTGTTCGGCTCGCACTACGCTTCGTCAGTGCTGCTGGCGGGCGGCAGCGGCGAAGTGCTACAGCCGGCCAAGCGCTACTACGCCGAGATCATGATGCCCTTTGCACGGATGATCCGCAAATACCTGGACCGCCTGGAAGACTACGATATCGCCGTGATCGCACCCAGCCATGGGCCGGTCTGGGACCAGCCGGAGGTGATCGTTGAAGCCTACCGCGAATGGACAACAGATCAGCCCCGCAGCAAGGTACTGGTGCCCTTCGTCAGCATGCACGGCTCGACGCGCGAACTGGTCGATCACCTGGTCGAGGATCTGGCGGCGCGTGAGATCGAGGTGATCCCTTTCAATCTGCTCTACACCGACCTGGGCCAGCTGGCAATCGAACTGGTCGACGCGGCGACGATCGTCATCGCTTCGCCAACCGTGCTTGGCGACGCCCATCCACTCGCGGCCTATGCGGCTCTTGTCGTCAAGGCGCTCAAGCCACAGCTCAAATACGCGGCGATCCTCGGCTCGCAGAGCTGGGGCGGCAAGATGGCCGACCAGCTGGCGGGACTGCTGGGCGGGCTGAAACTGGAGCTTCTGGGCACGCATGTCGTCAGCGGCAAACCGCGCGGCAGCGACTTTGCCAAGGTCGAGGAGATCTGCAAGGCGATCGCTGCCAGGCACGCTGAGCTGTAGTGCGCGAATTACCGAACGGTCATGTTGTGAGTGCCTTAAACGGCAGTCAACGATAGCCCTGACCACACGCATGTCGCCGGGAATGCGCCGTTTCTTCTGCAGCTCTCAGTATCTGCGCCTGAAGTACGGGATGCTGGTGTCCACCTCGCTGGTGTGCACCCAGCCCAGCAAACCGCTCGGCGAGCGGACCATCACCCACTCCGCCTCGGTCCGCAGCGGCCACAGCCGCGTGCCGATCAGAATCGTGACCGGCGCCGTGCTGACCGTCGGCGCCCGATGGCCGGTGCCGCCGGGCTCGACGCGCAGGATCGCCGCCTGCTGGGTGTAGAGCCAGCTGCGCTGCTCGGGCGGCTGCTCACGCTCCTCGGCGAAGACGAAGGTCGGCTGTCCCGGCGCGGCGGGAGGCAGCGTCGGTGGGCTGACCACCGGAAGCGGTGCCGGCGAGGTTGCCGCGGCCGCCGTCGCCGGCGCGGCCTGGCTGCTGGACGCGCCGAACATCCCCGCGGCATACGGCCACAGCGACAGCCCGGCGAAAACCAGCGCGATTGCCAGTAATCCGGCCAGTATGTATCGGAATCCCATCGCCTGAGCCTCCGCTAGAGCTTACCCGCTGCCGCCGGCCGCGGCAAGTTGCGGCCCGCACTGTCTTCGACCGCCCTCGGCGCCTGCTGGTTCCCGGAGGCTGTATACTCAGGCCGTGCGCATCCTGGGGATCGATCCCGGCTATCACCGCTGCGGGTTCGCCGTGATCGAAAGCAGCGGCCGCAGCGTCCAGCTGACGGGCAGCGGCACGATCGAGACCAAACGCGGCGAGGCCCTGGCGGTGCGCCTGCACGCACTGGCGCTGGAGCTGGAGCAGCTGCTGACCGAGTGGCAGCCCGACTGGCTGGCCGTCGAGGAGATCTACTTCACCAAAAACGTCAAGACCGCGATCGGGGTGGCCCAGGCCCGGGGCGTGGTGCTGGAACGCAGCGCGGCGGCCGGCGTGCCCGTGGCCGAGTACACGCCAACGACGGTCAAGAGCCAGCTTACCGGCAGCGGCCAAGCCGACAAACAGCAGGTGGCCTTCATGGTCGCGCGCCACGTCAGTCTCGACGGCGACAAGCGGCTGGACGATGAACTGGACGCCATCGCCGTCGCCCTCTGCCACTCGATGCGCGCCAGCATCCCGGAGGAACTGCGCTGACCGGCCCCATGGTCTAGACTGGTACCCATCTCTTCTGTGAGGTGCCCCATGCCGCGACCGCTAGCTTCGCTGATCTCCGTGCTGTGCGCCACCGTGCTGCTGCCGGGGATGATCGCCGCGCCCGCCCTGGCGCAGTATGAGACGCTGGATGACATCTTCGCCGCCTACGAGCCGCCCGTGGAGCTCTACACCACCAACCTGGTGGAGTCCTACGAGCTGTACCGCTACTCGGACGACGAGCTGACCGCCGAGGTGTTCGTGCCGGCCTTCTCCGAACTGGGCAGCGAGACAGGCTTCATCGCGCTCGATCTCAAGGACATGCTGGGCCACATCAGCGACCTGGATCCCGGCTTCGAGTCGCTGGCGCTGGAACTGGCCTCCTGGGAGCCGCCGGTGGACGCCACCAACACCGCCAGCGTCCAGCTCGCCCTGGTTCACGCCTACTGCAGCATGGAGGAGATGGAAGACATGCCGGCGCTGGAGATGATCGGCGACGCCACCAGTCTCGTCGGCGACTGGCTCGAGGTCATCATCTACCACCCGCGCAATGTACCGCTGGCCTGCGCCGTGATCTACGCCGAGGACGGCGTCGACGACTTCGGCATCATGCTCCTGATGGCGGGCAGCCTGGTCTTAGCCGACTAGCCGCCCATCGCGTATACTCGCCTCGATGATTGCGGCGCTGAGCGGCAGGATAGTCACGGCCCGCCCGGACGGGCAAGTGCGGCTGCGCTGCGGTCCGGTGGTGCTGGAACTGACGCTGCCCGCCAGCCAGGCGCCGGAGCTGCGCGCCGGTGACGAGGCCGAGCTGTTCACCCACCTGCAGCTGTCCACGGCCTCGGACAGCCTGCGCCTCTACGGCTTCGTCAGCGAACTGAGCCGCGACCTGTTCGCCACGCTGATCACCGGCCCCGGCGTGGGGCCGAAGGTGGCGCTGGCGCTGCTGGACCTCGGCGAGGCCGGCCTGGTGGCGGCGATCCGCGACGGCGACGAGGGCGCATTGACCAGCGTCAAGGGCGTCGGCCCCAAACTGGCCAAAAAGATCATCCTCGAACTGGGGGAGCGCGTCGGCGTTGAGTTCGCCGGCGTCGTGCCGCCAGGTGCCCCCGGCGCGCCGACCGCCCCCGGCTACCTGGACGACGCGCTGCAGGCCGTGGTGGCGCTGGGGTATCCGCGGCTGCAGGCCGAGCAGGCCCTCGCCAAGGCCCGCGCCGACTACGACGGCGACGACACCGCGACCCTGATCCGCCGGATGCTGGGCCTGCTGGCACATCACTGAACCCGTATCGGGGCTGACTCCAGGCGTGCGCGTCGCTGGGTTTGCTATACTCGCGCCAGGCCGCAGTACGAGGTGTGAAACGATGGAGTGTCCCAAGTGCGGAGCGAAGAATCCTGACGACGCGTTCTTCTGCGGCGAGTGCGGCCACCAGCTGGCTTCGCTGCTGGACCGCCCCATCGGGCCGACCGAGGAACTCAGCGACGAGCGCGAGGCTGACACCTTCAGCCAGCAGATCGACCTGCCACCCCAGCCCCCGCCGCAGGAGCCACCGGCGCCGCCGGTCGCCCCACCCCAGCCCACGCCTCCCACCCCTCCGGCCGATCCCCACGCCCCGGGCGCGGGTTTGACAGCCGCTCCGCCGCAACCGGCCGCGCCGCCGGCACCGGGTCCGCAGCCGCCGCCCGTGCCGGGACAGCCGGCCGTCCCACCGCCGGGCGCCGCGCCGCCGCCGGTGGCCCAGCCGCAGGCCGGCGGCTATTACACAGGCTATCCGGGCTACGCGATGCCGCCCGACGGCAACACCAGCGGGATGGGGGCCGCCTATCCGAGCCCGCCCGAGGCCTCGGGCTGGACCTTCGGCGGCTGCGTGGCCTTCGGGCTCTTCGCGTTCCTCAACGGCAGCGTGCTGTGGGGACTGATCGCGGTGCTCGGCGGGATGGTGCCGTACGTGGGCGGTCTGGCCGGGCTGATCTACTTCATCTACATCGGCGTGCAGGGCCGCGAACTGGCTTGGCGCGGCCGCCGCTTCGACAACGTCCACCAGTACGTTGCCACCATGAACGCCTGGAACACCTGGGGGCTGATCGTCGGCCTGGTGATCGGCGGGCTGACGGCGCTGGGGGTGGTGCTGGCGATGACGCTGCCGTTCATGCTGGCTGCCTACGAGTAGCGGTGCACCGCCCCGGGGTGGCACCCGCCGGCACATCTCGTTATACTCGTATGGACCGGGACAGTAAGGTGGCCTGAACCTATGTACTGCCACAAATGCGGCGCTGAGAATCCTGCCAGGGCGCGGTCCTGCATCGTGTGCGGCGCACCGGTGGCGGCCTCGGAGCAGGATCCGCCAGCCGCTCATTCACCGGGTGTGCCTTCACCTCAGGCGTTCGCGATCGCGCACCCGGCCGGCTCGCAAGCCTATGGCGGCGCGGCGACCGCCCGGGAGAACACCAGCGGCTGGGGCGCCGCCTATCCTCTGCCACGCGAGGCCCGGGGCTGGACCTTCGCCGGCATGGTGCCCTTCGGCCTCTTTCCCCTTTACAACGGGATGCAGGGCTGGGGCGTAGCCGGCCTGCTGCTGACCGCGCTGGGATTCCCGCTGTTCTTCATGGTCCTGCCACTGCAGCTGGCCTATATCGCATTCATCGGCCTGAAGGGCCGCGAGCTGGCCTGGCGCAACCGCCGCTTCACTTCGCTCCGCGACTACGAGCAGGCGATGCACGTCTGGAACGTGGTTGGCATGATCTCGCTGATCGTCGGCGCCCTGCTGCTGGCGGCCTGGTGCTGGTTCATCTTCAGCACCCCGTTCCTCCTGCCCGGGGGCGGCGCGGGTTCCGGCTGCTACACCTGATAGCGGCCAAGGCGGCCAGTTGGCCGGCCGGCTCGCAGGCTCCGGTTTGTTCAGCCTCCAGGAAGCCGCGATAATATGCATGTCGGTCAACAGCGTTTCGACGGCGTGACCGACAGGTCGGCTATGGCCAAGCAACGGCAAACCGGACGCAGCATGATCGGACGCATCGTGTCGGCCCTCGGGCTGGTCGTGCTGCTGCTGGTGCTGATCGCGCTGGTTACCGTGCTGGTCGGCATGAAGAAGATGCACGACGCCTACGTCCGCGTGCGCGACAACATCGAGATCGTCGCCGACATCCGTGAGCTGCCCCAGGGCAGCCAGGCGACCCAGGTGTATGCCCGGGACTACGATCCCGCCGGAGGCGGCACTCTGCTGGCCTCCGTCTTCACGCAGAACCGCCAGCAGGCCGATTACAGCGAACTGCCACCGCTGCTGCTGGCCTGCATCCTGTCGACCGAGGACCACCGCTTCTTCGAGCACCAGGGCGTGGATATTCTCGGCACCGCCCGCGCGATCACGCGCGGCGTCAGTCAGGGTCGGGACATCCGCGGCACGTCCACGATCACGCAGCAGCTCAGCCGCAACGTCTTCCTGCCCTACATCAAGACTGAGAAAACCTACAACCGCAAGGTCCAGGAGATCATCCTGGCCGGCGCGATTGAGAAGCGATTCAGCAAGCAGCAGATCCTGGAGGCCTACTGCAACCACATTTTCTACGGCGCGGCCGCCTACGGTGCGCGGTCCGCCGCGCGAACCTACTTCGACAAGAGCCTCGACGAGCTGACGCTGGCTGAATGCGCGCTGCTGGCCGGCCTGCCCCAGGCGCCGAGCAAGTACAACCCGCGGATGAACCCGGAGGCAGCACAAGAACGGCGGGACGTAGTACTCGAACTGCTGAGGTCGCGACTCCGCAGCGACTTCTTCGACCGTCTGGCCGCGGCCGACCCGGACAAGTTCGCCAGATTCAGCCTGACCTCGGCGGAGATCGATGAAGCACTCGGCGAGCCGATTGTGGTGGCGGCCCGACTCGACCCCGAGAACCTTGATGATCCCTACTTCGCACCTTACTTCACCGAATACGTCCGCGATTACATACTGGACGTCCGCTATGGCGAGGCCCAGGTGCTGCGCCAGGGTTACATCGCCGTAACCACCCTGGACCCGCTCTACCAGCGGTGGGCCGAGGAGATCGTCAAGGAGAAGGTGGACGAGTACCGCGAGTCGAAGAGAGTCAGCCAAGCCGCGCTGGTGCTGATGGAGGCGGCTACCGGTGAGGTGCTGGCCTGCGTGGGCGGCTACGAGTGGAAGGCACCCCGGGCCGACGGTGAGCCAGATATGCTGAACCGGGCGATGCTATCGGACCGGCCGGTGGGCAGCGCCTTCAAGCCCTTCACCTACTCGACCGCCTACGAGCAGGGCTTCCCCGTCACCATGACCATCTGGGACGGCCCGAACAAGCAGATCAGTGCGAAGCTGGGCCGCACCTGGCCGCTCAACGCCGACCACACCTACCTGGGCTGGATCAGCATCTTTTACGGACTGCAGATGTCGCGCAACGCCGCCTCGGTGGATCTGCTGGTCAACTGCACGGGCTATGAGCCGGTCATCGAGACGGCGCGCAAGATGGGTATCACCGCCAAGCTCGAGGCGGTGCCGTCGCTGACGCTGGGCGTCAACGACATCAAGCCGATCGAGATGGCCGAGGCGTTTGCGACCTTCCCCAACATGGGCGTGCACGTCGAGAGCGTGCTGGTCAAGAAGGTCTTTGACCAGAAGGGCGTGCTGATCGAAGCGAACGACGGCGACGCCCTCAGCCGGGGCAACCGCGCGTTCTCCGAGAACACGGCGTGGATGATGGTGCAGAACATGTACCGCGTCGTGGAGGCCGGCACGGGCACGCGCGCCCGGGTGCGCAACGTCAGGATCACTCCGGATGGAGACCAGACGTCCGTTCAGATGGCCGGCAAGACCGGAACCAACGACGACTTCGCCGATGCCTGGTTCGTCGGCTACAGCCCGGAACTGGTCTGCGCGATCTGGGTGGGCAACGACGACTACAATGAGCAGATGCGCCGGATGCACGGCGGCGACATGCCGGCCGAGGTGTTCCGCGAGTTGATGACCCGCATCTACAACTGCCAGTACGAGACCGTCGGCGAAGGCGAGGACGCGGTGGAGGTGCTCACCTACCAGCCGCGCCACACGAAGGTCAGGTTCGAGAAACCGGCCGGCGCCACGTTCAACGGCTTCCCGGGACCGACCACGGGCTCGTTGCTGGTGAAGGATGAGGAAGGCAACTGGATCACCGAGGATGAGCCCGAGGAGGCGGAGCCGACCGAGGAAGGCGAAGATGAGTCCGGGGGGGATGACGGTACTGAGGATGATGACTTCTACGAACAGTGGGAGCCCCCGCCCAAACAGCACGTGTACTTCTGACGGTGAGCGGTGAGGCGGATACCATTTCAGTCGATTCGACGGAGCCAGCGCGGCACGGTCCGAGCCGAGCGCCCGCCGGGCCTGCCGGTCCCCGCTGACCTGGCCGCCCAGACGGCCGTCGTCAGCTGCCCGCGATGCGAAGCACGCACGGCCGTGGCGGCCGGCGTCTGCGAGCAGTGCGGGTTTCCGTTCTACTGCGAAACCGCATCCTACCAGGCGCCCGTGCTGCGCGGCGGCGTGTTCAGGATCCTGCTGGGCACCGCGGCGATCATCTTTCTGCTGACCAGCGGGGTCTTCCTCCACACCGGCTACTACGAGTTCCACGGGCTGACCACCACCGTCGTCGCCGGGCTGGCGCCCGCCACGGACTCGGGCATCCCGATCCTGGGACCGCAGGCGTTCGTGAACCGCACGGAGCTGGCGCTGGGGCTGCTCAAGCTGCGCGCGCCGGACTTCTACTGGCGGATGCAGGACAGCGTGAAATCGATCGAGTACCTGGCGCCGACCTACCTCGAGACCGAGGACGGGCGGAAGTTGACGCTGGAGGGTATCGGCGCGGTCGCCAAACCCGCGACCCAAGAGGTACTGGTGCTGTACAGCACCGCTTTTCCCAGCGGGCCGGCTGAGACATGGGACCGCGACGTCTACAGCTACGCCGGCGTGCTGGTCCACGAGCTGCGCCACATCGAGCTGCACGAGATGGGGCTCAACCCCGGCGGCTGGCAGGAAGAGGTGCTCTGCGAGCGCGCAGCCTACGCCGCGGTCAGGCAGGCCCAGGCGCCGCCCGCGGTGCTGCTGCGCTACGAGATCTACCTCGACAACCCTCAGGCCAAGCGCTACCAGAGCTGGTACGACTGGTACAACCAGCAGGAGTAAACCTCCGCTGTCCGGTCCATCAGCCTTATCCACATTCTGTGAATAGCTGTCCACCCTCTGTGCAATAATGGGGATCGGGCGAGCCGCGCACAGTTGTGCGCGCGTACGCTCAGGTGGATACTGAACTGGAGGGGGTGCGGCGCACCCGACGAAGGCGAGCGGAAAGACGCATGGCAGCAGAAGGACAGCGTGTAGCGGACGCGCCACGAGGGCTGCTGGACCGCATCACACTGCGCCGGGACCAGATGGAGGGCCTGGTCCCCCTGCTGGTGCTGCTGGCCGTGATGATGCTGGTGATTCCCTTCGCACCGGCGATCCTGGACCTGTTCGTGATCTTCTCGCTGATCACCGGCGTGGTGATCATCCTGACCACCATGTACGTGCGGGCCCCGCTGGACTTCTCGATCTTCCCCACCGTGATCCTGTTCACCACGCTCTACCGGCTGTTCCTCAACGTCGCCACCACGCGCTCGATTCTGACCCAGGCCGACGCCGGTGAGGTGATCAACACCTTCGCCAACTTCGTGACGGCCGGCAACGCGGTGGTCGGGCTGGTGATCTTCATCATCATCGTGGTGATCAACTTCGTCGTGATCACCTACGGCGCGCAGCGGATCGGCGAGGTCGCCGCCCGCTTCACCCTGGACGCCCTGCCCGGCAAGCAGATCAGCATCGATGCCGACCTCAACGCGGGCATCATCAACGAGGAGCAGGCCCGCAACCGGCGCCGGGAGCTGGAGCGCGAGGCGGACTACTTCGGCGCGATGGACGGCGCCAGCCGCTTCGTGCAGCGGGACGCGATGGCGGGCATCATCCTGATCATCGTCAACATCGGCGCCGGCTTCGCGGTCGGTATGCTGCAGATGGGGATGTCGGCCGGTGATGCGCTGTCAACGTTCACCAAGCTGACCGTCGGCGACGGCCTGGTGGCCAACATTCCGGCGCTGCTGATCTCGACGGCGACGGGCATCATGGTCACCAAGGCCGCCTCGGACGAGACCGTCGGGCTGTCGGTGATCCGGCAGCTGACCACGCAGTACCGGGCGCTGGCGATCAGCGCCGCCTGGCTGGTGGTGATCAGCTTCGTGCCCGGAATGCCCAAGCTGTTCCTCTGGGGCGCCGCCCTGGCGCTGGGGGCGCTGGCCTGGTCGCAGTACCGCACGGAGCAGGCCGCGCCTGGCGTAGGTGCCGAGGAGGAAGCCGCGGGGCGCGGGCCGCCCGGCGAAGGCGCCCCCGGAGAGCCGCCCCCTTCCCCGGAGGACGAGGCGCGCCGCAACCTGGAGCAGCTGCTCAGCGTCGATCAGCTGGAGCTGGAGATCGGCTATGGACTGATCCCGCTGGTGGACCGTGACCAGGGCGGCGACCTGCTGGAGCGCGTCAACAACATTCGCAAGCAGGTCGCCCTCGGCCTGGGCTTCATCGTGCCGCCGATGCGGATCCGCGACAACATCGTGCTCAAGCCGGGCGAGTACCACGTCAAGATCAAGGGCAGCGCTGTCGCCAGCGGCGAGCTGATGCTGGACCGCTACCTGGCGATGAACCCGATGCAGGCCGAAACCAGGATCGACGGCGTGGCCGTCAAGGAGCCGGCCTTCGGGCTGGACGCGCTGTGGATCAATCCCGAGGATCGGACCCAGGCCGAGACCGAGGGCTTCACCGTCGTAGACCCCTCGACCGTGCTGGCCACCCATCTGACGGAGGTGATCCGCAACCACGCCGCCGAGCTGCTGAGCCGCCAGGCCGTTCAGGAACTGATCGACATGGTCAAGAACAAGTATCCGGCGGTGGTGACGGAGGTCATTCCCGAGAAGCTGGCGGTGGGCGACGTCCAGCGCGTCCTGCAGCTGCTGCTGCGCGAGAAGGTCAGCATCCGCAACCTGCCCGTCATCCTGGAGACGCTGGGCGACAACGTCGCGGTCAGCAAGGACCCCGAGGTGCTGGCCGAGTACGCGCGGATCGCGCTGGGCCGCCAGATCATCGCCGATTACACCGACGAGGAGGGCAAGCTGACCGTCATCACGGTGGACCCGCGGGTGGAGGAGCGGATCGCCGCCAGCCTGCAGCAGACCACCACGGGCACGATTCCGGTGCTGCCGCCGCAGTATCTGCGCGATCTGGTGGGATCGTGCACCAAGCTGGTGCAGGGCATGGTCACCCAGGGGCTGACGCCGATCTTCATGGTCAGTCCGCGCGTCCGGCCCTATCTGCGCAAGGTGCTCGATAAGATCATTCCCGGCCTGGTAATGCTCAGCTACGGCGAGATCGTCGGCGACGTGGAGATCAGGACCTTCGGCACGCTGCCCAATCCCGAGGCGGCGCGCGGCGAGGACCAGCCGCCGACCGGAGGTTAATGAACCTTCATGGTGAGGACGTAAGAGATGGCCACGAGAATCAAGCGCTACGAGGCGCGACTGGATCAGCTTGACCAGCTGCTGGCGCGCATCGAGTCCGAGATGGGGCCCAACGCCGAGCTGGAAACGAGGGAGTTCCGCCGGCAGCGATTCCTCGGCTTGTTCGGCGGCCAGCGGATGGTGGAAGTGATCGCGGTCCTCGAGGTGGACGGCGGCGACGAGGAGGCCAAGGCCAAGGCCCGCCCGCGGCCGGTGTTCGCCACGGAACTGAGCATCGGCACACCGCGAGCAACGACGACGAAGCCTGCGGCAACCGGCGCTGCCGGACCCGAAGGCACGAAGCCCCGAACGACTGAGCGGCCGGCTCCGGCTGAACCCGTCGACTTCCCGTCACCGCCCGCTCAGGAGAGCGGCGCGAGGCTGCCGGCGGCCGGGCAGCCCCGCCGCGTGGATCTCAGCGCCGACGAGCCGGCGCGGTACGACATCGAGCCCGCCTCCGGCGTCGCCGAGGCGCGGATCACAACGGATGCCGAGCAGTTCGTCCGCCAGGCTGCCGCGGCCGAGGAACTGAAGCGGCGCCAGCAGGCGGTCTTCGAGGCCAGAGCAGCGGCGCTGAAGCCGGCGGTGCCACCCGAACAGCCCTTAAGGAGTACGATGCCAGCCATGGATCAGCCAGCCAAGGATGAGCCACGCGCCCGCGGTGCAGAGAGCGTGCCGGCGGATGCCGATCAGCCGGAAGCCACCGGCGAACTCGCCGAGTTGCGGGATACGATCGCGGAGCTGAAACAGACGGTCAAACTGCTGGCGGCCAGCCAGCAGCAGCGTCAGGATGTCGGCGCGATGCCGCCGGCGCACCCCGAACAGCCGCCCGCGGCCGCCGCCGAGCCTGACGTGCCGACTGCCCCACCCGCGGCCGACGATGCGGCGGGCGCTGCGACGGCCGAGCAACCGCCGGAGCCGCCTCCCCCGCCGGCAGCACCGCCGGCGGCGACGGTCGCCGACCCCGTCGCTCTCGACCACTCGACGGAGCTGCCGGACACCCACCGCCGGGTCTACGATCGGCTGCTGGACTGGAACGTCGGGCCCTACGATGCGCTGGAACTGCTCAATGCGGCGCTGGAGCAAACCGCGGATGCCCCGGCCGCCACGGAGGAGCAGCTGCTGAAGGCGGTGTTCCGTGAAATCTGCCGCAGCATCCTGCTCAGCGAGGGCATCCAGCTGGGACCGGCGCCGCCGGGCAAGGCCGTCGCGCTGGTCGGGGCGACCGGCGTGGGCAAGACCACCACAGTCGCCAAGCTGGCCGCGCAGTACGCCTTCCAGCAGGGCCGGCGCGTCAGCCTGGTGAGTCTCGACAACTACCGTATCGCGGCGGCGGAGCAGCTCAGAACCTACGCGGACATCATGGGGCTGGAGCTGGACATCGTCTTCAGCCGCGAGGAGTTCGACCAGGTCCTGACCCAGCGACGGTCCAGCGACCTGATCCTGATCGACACCGCCGGTCGCTCGCCGCTGAACTCGAAGCAGGTCTACGAACTGAGGGAGATCTTCGCCGGCCATCCGCCGGACGAAGTGCACCTGGTGGTGGCGGCCAGCACCAAGGGGGATGACCTGCGGATGCAGCTTGAGAGCTTCGAGCCGCTCTCCTTCGATCACGTGATCGTCAGCAAACTGGACGAAACCCGCAGCCTCGGCTGCATCTACAACCTCATTAAGCACTGCCAGCTGCCGATAAGTTACTTTACAGTGGGGCAGAGCGTTCCCGAGGACATCCGCACGGCCAATCTGGAGTTCGTGCGGGCCTGGATCGAGCAGGGACGGATCAGCTGATGGGCGATCAGGCCGACAGCCTGCGGTTGGCGGCGGGCCGGCAACTCGACAGCCGGACGGGCCAGCCCGACAGCGCGCAGCAGTGCCGCGTGCTGGCCGTCACGGGCGGCAAGGGCGGCGTCGGCAAGTCCAACGTGGCGGTCAACCTGAGCCTGGCGCTCTGCGAAGGCGGCGCCCGGGTGCTGCTGATGGACGGGGACCTGGGTCTGGCCAACGTCGATTTGCTGCTGGGGCTCAATCCGAAGTACACGCTGCAGCACGTGTTCGACCGCCAGGTGCAGCTACCCGACATCATCATGGAGGGCCCGCTGGGGCTGCGCATCCTGCCGGGCGGCATCGGGCTGCCCGAACTGGCCAACCTGCACACGCTGGACATCGTGCGATTGCTGGGCCTGCTGCGGCTGCTGGAGAGCGAGCACGACCTGCTGGTGATCGACACCGCCGCCGGGATCGGCCAGCTGGTGACGCGCTTCGCGCTGGCCGCCGACGACGTGATCATCGTCACCATGCCGGAGCCGACGGCGATGGTGGACTCCTACGGCATGATCAAGGCGCTGAAGAAGGGCCAGCTGCGCGGCCGGCTGCACCTGCTGGTCAACATGGTGGGCCGGCCCGGCGAGGACATCCAGTTCCACCGCTCGCTGGCGGCGGTCGCCAAGAACTACCTCGGGCTGGAGCTCCAGCTGCTGGGCAGCCTGCCCCGGGACGAGGAGATCGTACGCTGCATCAAGCAGCACAGCCCGTTTTTCGTGACATTCCCGGACTCGCCGGCGTCCCAGGAGATGCGCCGGATCGCCGGGGTCTTCCTGCGCTCGCTGGGACTGGTCCCCAAGCGCCGCGACCAGGGCTTCTTCGCACGCCTGGTCAACTCGGTCAAGTAGCACGTCTGGCAATCATGACAAGTGATATCAACCGTCTCCAGGTCACTGCTACTCGGTTATAATCGTGAACTAGCAATGGATCAGCAGACACAGCAGGGGCTGGCATGGCTGGAGCGCCGCAGCCGGCAGCTGACGGGTGCCGTCCTGGCGGTGGTGGCGCTGGTCGCGACCTACGGCCTGTTGATCTTCGAGGGACAGCAGGCACGACCGGCGTTTCACGTCTATCCGTGGCTCGCCGCCGGGCTGTTCTACTTCGCCGGCGACCTGCTGGCCTACATCTGGTTCAAGGTGGTCAGCATGCGCCTGCTGGCAGTCTATAAGGCGGCCGAGCAGCGGGCCAAGGACCAGGTCGAGGCCAGTGCCACCGCGAAGAGTGCTTCGCCCCCCCGGGCCAGGCCTGCTCCGGTTGCGCCGCCCGAGCAGCCGGCGGGAGAAGAAAGCCAGTAATGGGGGTGCGCTGACAGTTGGCATCGCCTTGGCAGCAATACGGCATGGGACAGCGTGAGCCGGTGCTCGCGCAGCTGATCGAGGCCTATGGCCACCTGGTCGACTTCCAGGTCCAGCGGCTGCTGATCGACCTGCCGGCCAGCGTCGATCGCGACGACCTGCTCAGCGAGGCTCGCATCGGCCTGATTGACGCGATCAACCGCTACGATCCGGGCAAGCAGGTCAAGTTCGAAACGTATGCGTCGATTCGCATCCGCGGCGCGATCGTTGACTACCTGCGCAAACTCGACTGGGCGCCGCGCAGTCTGCGCCAGCGGGCGCGGGAGATCGCCCAGGCCGAGTTCGAACTGGAGCAGGAACTCGGTGAGCCGCCGGCCGAGCAGCAGATCGCCAGCCGGCTGGGGATGGACCTGGCGCACTACCGCCGCACGCTCTCCGACATCAGCGTGCTCAACGTGCTGTCGTTTCGCGACCTGGAGGAAGGCGAGGGGGAGTTCCAGCTGCGCAGCGACAGCCTGGAGCCCGAGGACGACACCAAGCGGCGCGATTTCGTGCGCTGCCTGGCGCAGTCGGTGGAGCACCTGCCGGAACGCGAGCAGCTGGTGCTGGACCTGTACTACAGCAAGCGCCTGTCCTTGAAGGAAATCGGCGACGTGCTCGATCTCAGCGAGTCGCGGATCTGCCAGATTCACGCCAGCGCCGTGGTGCGGCTGCGGGCGATGCTCGAGGACTGGCGGGGAGAGCTCTGATGACGCGGCCGATCGAGAGCGCGGTGATTCTCTCGCAGGTACAGACCGCTCTCGAGATGCTGCAGACCGCCCAGCGCGAAGCCGCCCTGGCCCGCCTCCGCCACGAATCCGACACCGACCGCGCCAAGGAGGCCGACCACACCTCAGTGACCAGGCAGGACGAGGTGGTGGGCCGCACGATCCGCGACAGCGACCCGCGCCGCAGACAGCCGCGGCGGCAGCTTGCCGAGGACGATGACGACGAGGATCAGGAGCAGACGCGGCCGACGATCGACATCATCGTCTAGCTGCGGAAAGCCCGCGCCATCCACGAGGTGTGCATGCACGCGGGCCTTGATATCCGTGGTCCGGCGGCGGGAGTTGACCGCCCGATCCGAACGCTGGCTACTTGCGCTTGTGCCTCATGCGCCGGCGCATCTTCTTGTACTTGTGCCTACGAATTTTCGCGCGCTTCGCCTTGCGTCCCTTCATCGAGCGTCGGTTCTCCTTCTCTCCTTACGATTGCCCGGGAGCCCGCCACACTGCGCCTGCATTGCGCTGACAGGCGGCTTCCGCCTTCAAGAGCCGGTCATTGTACCACAGTCGGCCCGCTCCGCCGCCGGCAAACCGGGATCGCTTCTTCTGAGCCGCGCAGATCGAACCGAGCGACCCAGGGGGCACTATAATCACCATATGGCCGCACTGACCTATCTTGACGTCGAGGCCCTGACCGCGGACTGCTTCATGGGGGGGCTGCTGACCGTCAACGAGCTGGGGCTGCCCACCGAGTTCCTCTACAGCGAGCCGATCCGCCCCTCCAAGCTCCAGATCGGCCTCTACGGCACAACCCTGGGGCGATACGTGATGGTCGACGTGATCGGCAAGGGGCTGCTGGACGGCTCCCAGGCCCGCGGTGCACCGGTGGTCGTGGGATCAGCCGAGCTGCTGGCGCTGGCCACGCGCTGCAAACGACCGCTGCTGCACCTCTCCGCCACCAACCAGCGGCCGCTGGGCGACGTCGGCGACGTCCGCGAGAGCACTGACACGGAGTTCGCGGCGCAGCTCGACGAAGTGCGCAGCCCCTATATCGTGCGAATCTACGACCGCATCAACTTCGTGGTCGACCAGCACCTGCCCGTGCTGACGGAGTGCGCGGCGCGCTTCGAACCGCTGGAGCCCCTCAGCCGCATCCGGCGCACCCTGGAGGTGATCCAGCACGATGCCGGATAGCCCCGGACAAGCGGACCATCCCGACGAGCAGGCCGCGGACGGCACCGCCAGCGGCCTGCACGAGGACCAGATCGCCGCCGAGGACCTGGCCAGACTGCGCGAGGCCGTGGTGCTGCGGACAATCAGCCCCGCCATCACCCCCGCCGAGCCGAGACGGGTGGAGCCGGGCATCACGCCGCGCTCCGGTCTGCGCCTGGCGGTGGCGCCGCTGCCGGGCAAGCCGCGGATCAGACGGCTCAAGCCGGAGCTGGGCAAGGCCGCTGTCCGTCGCGATCTGCGGCGGGCGCTGACGCAGCCCATCGGGCGGCGCAACCTGCTGATCGGCGAACTCAGGCGTGAGCAGGAGAGGCAGCTCTATCGACGGCTCTACGAGCAGTACGGCGAAGAGGCGCGGCGGCTGGAAGTGGCGGCGGTGTACGCCCACGTGCCGCCCGAGGCCACGTACAGCGCGCGGGTGACGGATGATCTGCGCAGCCTGTACTTCATCCTGCCGCCCGACGTGTCGCCGCGGGGCATCGAGTCCGGCCACTTCCTGGTGGTGCTGCGCGACCCGCATGGTAAAACCAGCACCGCCCTGCTGCGTCTTGACTAGCAGAGGTAACCCACAGGTGACAACCATGCGACCACTTGCAGTTGTGTTTACAGTGATGCTGATCGTCAGCGCCTGTCCGCGCCAGCAGGCCGGCCAGCAGGCGTCCTCCGCCGCCGTGCCGACCCCGGCGCCCGCCCTGACCGTCACGCTCGTGCGCAGCGATCTGGGGCTGGGCGACGGCCAGTTCGTCCGGGAAGCCGATGCGCTGCTCAGCGAGCTGGCCGCTGACGGCCGGCTGACCTACCTGCCGGTCGGGACGCTGCCCGTCGGCCTGACCCTCGAGGCCGGCTTCGGCGACGTCGGGCTGCCGCGCGCGGGCCTGACCGGCCCCGGTGAGATGACGGTCACGGAGGGCGAGGAGCTGCTGGCGGGGGTCACTGACACCGATTGGCTGGTGCTCAGCTCCCCACTGCTGCTCAGCGCCGCCCTGGCGCGCCTCGACGCCGGCGAATTCAGCGCCAGGCTGATCCTGGTGCTGGACGAGGACGGCCTCGGCGAGCTGCCCGACACTCCGCCGGTGCCCGTCTACGCGCTGAGCTACGACATCCGGCCGGTGGCCTTCGTCTGCGGACTGGTGGCGGCCGCCTCCAGCAACAACGGGATGTTCACCATCATGGCGGCGGAAACCGATCCCCGCGCCCAGGATTTCCTGGACGGTGCCTGGGCCGGCGCCAAGTACCAGACCAACGGCGCCGTCGCGGCCGTGATGCTCCTGCCGGTGGACGAGGAAACCGGCGTGCTCTCCCCCGCGACCTACCAGCGCATGCTGGAGGCCAAGCAGCGGCAGATGGGCCCCTACTTCGCCTGCAACCACTACATCCTCGCGCTGGGCCGTGCCACGCCCTCGATTCTGCACGCGCTGTCACAGCATCCCGTGGCCGGGTACGTCGTCGGGGCCTACGCCGACTACCGCGCGGTGCGGCCCGCCCGTATCCTCGGCTGCGCGCTGAAGCACCCCGGCGCCGCGCTGCGCTTTGTACTCAATGAACACCTCGGCGGGCGGGAGCTGTCCGACCTGGCTGACGACTCCGGGCTGATCCAGGTGGGCCTGGATCAGCAGGCGATCGGCTTCACCGACTTCGACCTCTACACCCGGCACAACCCGGACGGCGACGACCTGGCCGAAGAGGTCAGCAGCGTCTGGGCCGAGATCGAGGTCGGCGAACTGGATGTCCCGGAGCTGATCGAACGCTACCTGGATTCCGAGGCCCCCGCACCGGCGGAATCAATGCCCGCCGCCGCGGAGTAATCAGCTGCCGGACCTCTGAGCATCGAGGAGCATCAGCAGGTCGTAGGCTTCCTTGCGGCAGCGCAGATCGTAGTACAGCAGCACCTTCAGACACTGCCAGACGGGTACGATCAGCAGCGTGAACACCGTGGTGATGGCCATCCCCAGGCCGACCGCCAGCGGGTCCTGGGCCTGCAGCGCGCTGAGGATTTCGCTCCCCGAACTGCCCCCGCTCATCAGCCCCTGCACCAGCAGGATGATGATCTGCGCCGAGTCGCTGATCCCCTGGGTGATGAAGTAGACGGCGAAGAACATCAGCAGCAGCAGCCCCAGCAACCGGAAGTACAGGCCCTGGGACAGGCCGAAGGAGCGCTTCAGATACCACAGCCCCTGGGCCAGGATGCCCTCGCCCTCCGGCTCCTCGCCGGTCTGGATGATGCCGTTGAGCGCCATGAAGAACCGTGGGAAGAACAGCAGCGTGGCCAGCATCGCCAGCATGATCAGGTTGACGCCCAGCAGAGACGACGTCAGAATCCCCACCTCGCTGCCCGCCGTCTGCGCCGCCAGTACCGGCAGCAGCACGATGATCGACAGCAGCAGCAGCGGCAGCACGAACGTTGCGATCGCCACCTGCGTGGGCCAGTAGCGCGTGGCGGCGAAGCGGAAGGCGGCCGCCAGCTCGCAGCCCCGGCCGGCCAGCTGCATGGTGGCCAGCCGCGCGCAGGCCAGGTTGCCCAGCGGGGTGATCAGCACCTGATAGGCCATCGCCAGCAGCATCAGCACGCCCGCCCAGGCCAGCGAGTCGACCTGGTCGAGGAAGAAGGCCGAGTCCGGGTAGCGACCGCTGACCTGCAGGTCCGTGAACGCGTTGGAGAAGTCGAGGATCTTCAGCAGCAGCGGGAAGGTCAGCAGCGCGTAGGGCAGCTGCACCACCGCCATCGCCAGGAACATCGCCGTGAAGTTGCCGCGGTACAGCCGGATCGCGAAGTCGAACAGATGCTTGATCTCCAGAGGCCGGAGCGCGATCGGCTGGGCGCGTGCATCCATCGCCGCCGATCATCGCGGAGACGGAAGGACATGTCAAGCCGCGCTCTGCCATTCCACGGATCTTCACATTCTCACTCCGAATCGATTCACAAATGCGCAGTATCATCCCGTTGAGCGGCAGCTCGCTCGTGGAGAAAGGCGGAGGCGGTCTTTCAAAAAGCGATGGAGGCGGGTTTCATGTCGGTGCATCCCCTCGCTCTGACCGGGGTTCTCGATTCCCTGAAATCACGCTCTGCCAGTTGCGCAGACGTGCAAATCATCTGTATTGACGGCAATACGGTGGTCTACGCAACGAAGCTCGAACACGGCCAGCGCCACCACCGCCGCATCGCGGCTCTGATCAGGTACGGCATCATGGCTCGCAGCGGCGAGGAGCTTCGCGTTGTGGCTGCGGAGGAGTACGAACCGGAGCCGGCTACCTGAGCCCGCGTTTCTTCCGTCTGTGCTATAATCTGCGCCTGCCAAACCCGGAGCCATGCCGGGGACGGCGAGTCTAATCCCCTCATCGGAGGTAACCGTGGCACTGATCAGCCTCAGGCAGCTGCTGGAATGCGGCGTGCATTTCGGGCATCCGACCCGCAAGTGGAACCCGAAGATGTCGCCGTTCATCTACACCAAGCGGAACGGGATTCACATCCTGGATCTGCAGCAGACCACCAGGTTCATCGACGAGGCCCACGCCTACGTGCAGGAACTGGTCGGCAGCGGCAAGACGATCCTGTTCGTCGGCACCAAGAAACAGGCCCAGGACGCCATCCGTGAGGAGGCCACCAAGTGCGGGATGCCCTACATCTGCCAGCGCTGGCCCGGCGGACTGCTGACCAACCGCCAGACGATCTTCAAGCGCATCGAGCGCCTGCGCGAACTCAGGCGCCAGAAGGAAGAGGGCTACTTCGACGAGCTGACCAAGAAGGACCGCAAGTTCCTCGAGGACGAGCTGGAGAAGCTGGAGAAGATGCTGGGCGGAGTGGCGGACCTCGACGGACTGCCCGACGCGATGTTCGTGGTGGACGTCAAGAAGGAAGTCAACGCCGTCCACGAGGCCAAGAAGCTGGGCATCCCGATCATCGGCATCCTCGACACCAACTGCGATCCGGAGGACGTCGACTACAAGCTGCCGGGCAACGATGACGCGATCCGCAGCATCCGGCTGTTCTGCCAGATCATCGCCGACAGCGTGATGGAGGCCAAGTACGGCTACCTGCCGCCCGACAGCGTGTTCATCCGCGCCGCCGAGGAGCAGGCCCAGGAAGAGGCCGCCGCCGAGAAGCGGGCCAAGCCCGCCGCGGCAGCTGACGAGGACACCACCGAGGAAACCCCGGCGGCCGATACCGCGCCGGCAGTCGAGCCCGCCGCGACTCCTGAGTCCACGGCCGCCGCCACGCCGGCCGAGGCACCGGCAGCCGCGGAGCCCGCCGTCGAAGCGGTGGCGGCCGCGGAGCCTGTTGCTGCCGCGCCGCCGGTCGCAGCCCCCACGGTTGAGACCCCGGCGGCGACCCCGCCGGCGGAGGCCGTAGCGGAACCCGCAGCGGAGGCGCCTGCCGCCGAGCAGGCCGCGCCGGAGAAGCCGGCGGGCGAGGAGTAGTCAACGGACACCACGCACCGTACTGCGCGATGCAGGGGTGAAACACACAGGGATAGGACGGGAGAGTGACATGGCTGATGTAACGGCGAAGATGGTAATGGAGTTGCGCCAGCGCACCGGGCTGGGCATGATGGAGTGCAAGAAGGCGCTGATCGAGGCGGAGGGCGACGCCGACGCGGCGGTCGAGTTGCTGCGCAAGAAGGGGCTGGCCAAGGCGGAGAAGCGGGCCGACCGCGCCGCCAAGGAAGGGCTGATCCGCATCCACAAGGCCGACGATACCCACGGCGCGATGCTGGTGATCAACTGCGAGACCGACTTCGTCAGCCGCACCGACGATTTCCAGGCGCTGGCCACCGAGATGGCACAGTTCTTCGCGACGGCGGAGGTGCCACCGCAGTGCATCGGCGCGGCGGCCTCCCCCGAGCACATCGAGGGCGAGATCGCGGGCATGGCCTACAAGGACCACACCATCGGCGAGGAGATCACCGCCGCGATCGCCAAGATCGGCGAGAACATCCGCCTGGGCGGCGTTGTACTGGAACGCAGCGACGACGCCGGCGACTATCTGCAGGACTACCTGCACGGCAACCGCGTCGGCGTGCTGGTCTGCCTGACCACCGGCAAGCCGGAGACGCACTCAAGCGAGCGCTTCCAGGAGCTGGCCCGCGACATCGCGATGCAGGTGGCGGCCGGCATGCCGCGGGTGGCGGAGGCCGTGGACCGTGACGGGCTGGACCCCAAGGTCGTCGAGCACGAGAAGCAGATCCTGACCGAGCAGGCGGTGGCCGAAGGCAAGCCGCCCGAGATCGCCGAGAAGATGGTGATGGGCCGGATCAACAAGTTCTTCGGCGAGGTCTGCCTGATCGAGCAGCCTTACATCCGCGACGACAAGCAGAAGGTCAAGGACATCATCAAGGCGGCGGAAAAGGAGCTTGGCGACACGGTGAAGGTGGCACGCTTCCACCGTTTCCAGCTTGGGGAGTAGTCGCCGGCGGGTTTCGGCCTACTGGGCCGGATCCTCCTCGATCACGGCGTCCTGCATCATCAGCAGGCGCGGGAAGTCGCGCTCGAAGTCCATGAACAGGTAATACCAGCGCAGCACGTCGGCGGCTTCGTTCGGATCGCCTTCGCGGTGCAGGTCGGTGACCAGTTCGCGGACCACGTCGTCGGGCGAAGTGGCGGAGACGCGGGCCAGGAACTCATCGGTGAGGAAGATCGGACGCGTCGCGTACATCGCCTTGGCCAGCAGCTCCTCCGGCATCTTGGCGTCGAACTCGAACTCGTCCGCCAGGTTGTACTGGTAGGTTTTCATTCCTCCACCGAGGTTAGAGTATAGCCCAGCCTGACGGGTTGCGCCAAACCGGATATTAGACCGGCTGGCGCCGCGCTGGTTCCCGCCACCACTACCAAGACGCTGAAACTGCATCGAGGTTATACTCTGCCTATGAGGGGATGGCAGTTCTCTGATTTACTACTCGTACTTGTAGTGCTTGCAGTGGTTTCGTTGCTCACCACGGATCCTGCCACCGCCGCAACCGACTACGAACCCGTCGGCGACGAGCTGTTTGACCGCACGGCGCAGTGGGTGCTGAAGGAGCTCAAGCAGCAGGAAGCAGGCGATCTGGGGCTGGCGTTGATGTGGCTGCTGAACCCGGGGCCCCATGAGAACATGTATCCACCAGCGGTCGACCTCACCGAGCTGCTTAGCTGGGAAAGCGAATTCGGCGACGACCCGCGCTACTGGCAGCTGTTGCTGCGTACCGGAAACATCGAGCCGGCGCTGGCCGGGATTCCGTACTCGGCCCCGACACCCATTATTGACCAACAGGCGTTCGTTGAGAAGCTAGAGCTGCTTTCAGCCGGAACGGACAGCTACTTCGTCCTGTCGTGGCGGGTCCTGGCTGGCAAGGACGAGGAACGTGCGCTGCAACTGGTAGAGAGCGCGATCAACCTCGATCCGGCCAATTCCTTTTTCTACTACCGCAAGGCCGACATCCTGCAGGGACTGGGCGAGCTTGACGGCGCCAGGGAAGCCGTCAGGCAAGGCAATGCTGCAAGGCGCAACTACGTGCCTGAGCCGTTTCCTCAGAATGTGCTTCGCCAGCATCGTGACGAATTCACAACGCATGACAGCCGGGTGGCAGCAGCAGTCCTCTGGTGCGACTCCCGCAGATCGGGCAACTACATCACCTGGAAGGAGAAGGCCAAGGAGGTCTGCGTTGCCTGCGCGCTGGGTATGCCCGTGGAACTTGCCGACGAGTATCTGCTGCGCTACAGACGCGCGGGCCAGATGCATGACCAGTGCATTGACGGGCAGGTGGTCGCGGCCACCTGCGCCACGATCCTGATTGACTACATCACGGAGTACTGCCTCATACTTGACCCGCAGCAGACTGCCGAGCGCGACGCGATCTCCCACGCGCTTGCCCAGGTGAGGGCAAACGCGATCGAGACTGCGTCATCGGAATACGGCACACCGCCATCATTCACTCTCTTCGGCGGTTCGCTGTTGCCCCTGGGCAAACCCGAACCTGAGCTGTGGGATGCTATCCTCCGGCAGCTGCAGTGCGCGGAGGACAACAAGCCGCTGTTCGACATTCTCGATCCGCCGCCATTCGCCATCTGGGCACGGGGTGAACTGGTGGGAATCGACACAGCTTCGGTCGATGGCGATGGGTCCGAGCGCGGGGACTCCAGCCGGGACTAGGCGCTCAGCCCGACAGCTGGGCCTCCAGCATCGTCCGAGCCAGATAATCGTAGACCGCCTCCCAGGCCTGGCGCACTTCGGGCGTGAAGGCCTCCCCCAGCACGCGCTCCAGCGTCCACAGCAGCGCGGTGCGGAAGGTCTGATAGTGCTCCGGCTTGCTGCCGTAGGCGCGGTGGCGGCGCCCCAGATCGCGCACGCTGGGCTCCAGGGTGTCCAGGTTGAACAGCATCTCGACGGCGCCGCCGAACATCGACATCAGAATCTCGCCCTGCAGCCGCGGATCGTCGGGGAACAGCTCCTTGATGCTCGGATCGAGCTCGAAGACGCGCTTGTAGAACAGCTCGCCCAGCTTGCCCGCCAGCGGCTCGACTTCCTCCCAGCTGCTCTGCACCAGCATGATCTGTTCAGCGTTCATGTCTGCCTCCGGATACCCTGGCCCCAATCATACTACGGCCGCCGGCGGGCCCCGCGCTCGCAACGGCTATACTCGTGTCCACGCATCTCAGGAGGCGCCGGGCTTGCTCGTACCGTGGGGCTCAGTGGTGAACGTGATCGCCGTCATCATCGGCAGCGGCGTCGGCCTGGCGCTGCACCGCGGGCTGCCCGACCGGCTGCGCGAGATCATCTTCCAGGGCATCGGACTGGTGACGTTCATCATCGGGATGCTCAACGCCCTGGCCGTCGCCCAGCCCGTGCCCGACGAGGGCGCCGTCGGCAGGCACCTGATGCAGGTGATCTTCAGCGTGCTGATCGGCGGGCTCATTGGCGAGTGGCTCAGGATCGAGGCGTGGCTGGAGCGGCTCGGTGACTGGCTGAAGTCACGGGTGCGCGGCAGCGGCGCGCGGTTCACCGAGGGGCTGGTAACGGCGTTTCTGATCTTCTGCATCGGGCCGATGACGGTGGTCGGGGCGCTCGACGAGGGCATCCGCGCCGATCACAACCTGCTCTACGCCAAGTCGATCCTGGACTGCTTCATGTCCGCGGCGCTGGCCAGCACCTTCGGCCTCGGCGTGCTGTTCTCGATCATCCCCCTGTTCATCTTCCAGTACGGCATCACCCTGCTCGGCGTCGGCGCGCAGTCGGTGTTCAACGAGGTTGTGATCAACCAGTTGACGGCGGTCGGCGGCGTGCTGATCCTCGGCCTCGGCATCAACCTGCTGGAACTGCGCAAGCTGCGGGTCGCCAACCTGCTGCCCGCACTGGTGATCGTGGTGATCCTGGCGCTCTGGCTGGGCTGATCAGCCGTCCAGGACCTCGCGCAACTTGCTGACCAGCGTCTTGAAAGCGAACGGCTTCTGCACGAACGCGCCCAGCCCGCCCCTATCGATCTCGGACAACGCCACCGCCTCGCTGTAGCCACTGACGGCGATCGTCTTGACCTCACGGTCGAGCTGGCGCAGGCAGCTGTAAAACTCCGCGCCGGACATCTGGGGCATGCTCATGTCGAACATCACCAGGTCGATCTCCGCGCGGTGCTGCCGGAACAGCTCCAGACCTTCGGCGCCACTCGAGGCATCGAAGACGGTGAAGCCCTGACGTTCCAGCATTCGCTGAGCGGTGCGCCGCACGATCTCTTCGTCATCGATGATCAGGACGGTCTCATCGCAGGGCACGGAGACAAACGGCTCGACCGCCAGCTGCTGAAGCGACTTGTCAGTGCGTGGCAGGTAGACGTGGAATCGCGAGCCCCGGCCGGGCTGACTGTGCGCGTGAATACAGCCGCCGTGGGCCACTACAATGCCCTTGGCCGCGGCGAGTCCCAGCCCGCGGCCCTGGAACTTGGTGCTGAAGAACGGCTCGAAGATCCGCGCCAGTGTGTTCAGGTCCATGCCGTGCCCGTTGTCGGCAACCTCGATGAACGCGTACTCGCCGGCGACGTGGCGCTGATGGGCGGAGCAGGTCCAGTCCCGCTCGCGCCTCGTATTGCCCGTAGCGACGGTGATTTGGCCGCCGCCGCGCATCGCCTCGGCGGCGTTGAGGATCAGATTGAGGAACACCTGGTGCAGTTGGCCGGGATCGGCTTCGACCGGCCACAGATCCTCGCACAGCTTCAGCACAACATCGACGCTGCCCGGGATGCTACCGCGCAGCATGCTGAGCGTGTCGTTGATCGCGTCGTTGACGTCGACGGGCTGCGGCTGGCGGCGGCCGCCCCGGGCGTAGGCCAGCAGCTTGCTGGTCAGGTCCACCATCCGCTCGGAGGAAGTCACGATCGCCGAGCAAAGGTCCTTGCCTTCGCTGTCGAAGACCTGCGAGTCCCTGAGCAGCGTCGCGGAGCCCAGCACGCCCATTAGGATGTTGTTGAAGTCGTGAGCGATGCCTCCGGCGAGCGTCAGCATGCTCTCTTCCTTCTGTTCGCGGATCAGCTGCTGGGTCAGACGTTTGTGCTCGGTGATGTCGTGCAGGATCGCGTTGATGCCGGACAGCTCGCCGTCGGCCGCGTACTCCATGTCGACGGTCCAGAGCACATCGACGATCTGGCCTCCGGTGCTGACGATCCGGCTCTCGTAGCTGGCGCTCGGCTGCCGCTGGTGGATCATCCGCGAGATGGCCAGCACGCTGCGCTGGCGCTCATCGGGATGCACGAAGTCCCAGATCGAGCGGCCGAGGCACTCCCGGGGATCGATCTCCAGCATCTGGGCCGCCGTCGGATTGACGTAGGTCAGGCATCCCTCGCCGTCGAGCTGGAGCACCAGGTCGATGGTGCCCTCCACGAAGCGCCGGTGACGCTCCTCGCTGCCGCGGAGCGCGGCCTCGGCCTGCTTGCGCTTGCTGATATCGCGCAGAATGGTGATCACGCGGACGACCTTGCCGTCCTCGACGACCGGGATCTTGCGCGACTCCGTGGCCACCGTGCGGCCGGCCAGTCGGCTGAGCTCCTCGGTCACCACAACCTGCCCGCTATCCATCACCCGGCGGTACTCCTCCCAGACCTGATCTGACAAATGGGCGTAGAGCTCCTTGATCGATTGCCCCTCGATCTCGCTGGCCAGGCCGAACATCCGATGCCACTGGGCCAGCGCGTTGTTGTGCAGCAGCACCCGGAAGTCGCGGTCGATGACGTGGATCGCGTCGCCCATCGAGTCCAGCGTGGTGCGATACTGCTGCTCGCTGTGCAGCAGAGCCTCCTCGGCCCGACGTCGTTTGGTGATGTCACGCTGCGTGCCCCAGGCGCGCACCACGTACCCGTCTTCAACGACGCCGACAACGTTATTGAGATAGATCTTGTCTGCGCCGTGCCGGTCACGCTCGTGGCTCTCGGCGTCGGTGATCCGGAAGCCGCTTTGCAGAATGCTCTGCAGATACTCCACGTTGGCGGGATCGGAGCGCACCATCAATTCCCCCAGCCGGGTGCCCACCAACTCGTCGGCGGAATCAAATCCGTACATGCGGGCCATTGCGTCATTGCACTCGGCGATGTACGCGTTCTCATAGACGTGGTCAAGCTGCTGGTCCAGCGGACCGCTAATGGGCAGCGGCACATCGAGTTCCACGCACCAGATCGCCTCGCTGCTCTGCTCCACGAACGCCCGGTAGCGCTCTTCGCTGGCGCGCATCTCCTCCAGCGTCCGTTTGCGCTCGATCGCCATGGCGATGCTGCCCGACACCAGCGTGAGCATCTGCTCGTCCTGTTCGGTGTAGGTCAGCGAGCTGTCGTAGCTCTGAACGGCCAGCACGCCGATCACGCCGCGCACCGTGCGCAGCGGTACGCCCAGCCAGCTCTGGGTAGCCGGACCGTGGGGCCGCCGCTCGTCAACGCCGTCCGGCCTGGGATCACCGGCATTCCACAGCAACGCCGAGCCCGCGGAGCGCACGTGATCGGTGAGTGAACCCGTCAGCTGTTGCGCCGCGAAGTTGGCGTCCTGTTCGTCCTCCGCGTAAGGGAATGAATACAGCCCGCTGCTCTCGTCATAGAGCGCCACGAACATGTTCCTGGTGTCCAGCAGGCGTCCCAGTTCTCCCCGCATGTTCTTGAGCAGCGCCTCCAGGTTCTCCGTGGCGCTGGTAGCCTCGGCGATCTGAAGCAGCACCTGCCGCACGACTTCGGTTCGCTTCCGCTGGGTGACGTCGTGCAGTGACACTACACGCACAGCGCGGCCATCCACCGACAGCGGTCGGGCCCGAATCTCGACGATGATCTCAGAACCGTCCTTGCACTGGCAGGCAGCTTCGTAAGGACTCCCGCTTGGATCATCCATGCGGGAACTCACCAGCTCCTGCGCCTCCTCCGCGACGAATTCCAGTGCCGGCCGGCCCAGGACTTCCTCGCGGGTGTAGCCGAACATCTCCTCTGCGCCGCGATTGACGTCCGCGATCCGCCCGTCCTCAAGGAACAAAATGCCGGTATGCGGTGCTTCGGCCAGAGTCCGGAACCGCTCCTCGCTGGCGAGCAGTTCTGCCTGGGATCTGGCGAGTTCCTCGTTGGCGGCGTTGAGCTCCTCGTTGGCGGCCCTAAGCTCCTCGTTGGCCGCATTGAGCCGCTCGTTCATCTGCTGCATCTGCCACTCGGCCTGTTTGCGCTCGGTGATGTCCTCGTAGCTGCCGAGGATGCCCACCACTTTGCCATCGGCATCGCGCAGCGGGATTTTGCTGGTGTCCAGCCAGGCGTGCTTGCCGTCCGCCTGCAGCTGCGGTTCGATGATGTGGTACTCGGGAGACCCGGCCTCCATCACGCGCCGGTCCCACTGGCGGAACATCTCGGCCTGGTCCGCTTCCCAGGGCAGGTCGTAGTCAGTCTTGCCGACGATCTCCGCCGGGCTGTGCACCCCCGCCGCGCGCGCGAAGTTGCGGTTGCAGCCCGTGTAAACCGAGTCGACGTCCTTCCAGAAGATGAACTGCGGCACGTTGTCGACCACGAGCCGCAGCATCTGCTGGGACTCCCTGAGCGCCCGTTCGGCCTGCTGGCGCTCGGTGATGTCAACCAGGGCGGCGAGCGTTGCCGGACGCCCCGCGAACTCGCGGAACTGGGCGTGCACCTCGACCCAGACCACCTCCCCCTCCGGCCGCAGCATGCGGATCACGTACTGCTGGGGCGCGTCGCCACCCGCCATCCGATCCTCGTGCACGGCGAGCACCCGCCGCTGATCGTCGGGATGGATGCGCACGGGAAGCGGCTGGCCGACCACATCGTCCACGGAGTCCAGTTTGAGCAGATCGACGTAGGCCGGGTTGGCAAACACGTACTTGCCGTCCTGGATCACGACCAGCGGCACCGGGCTGTCATTCATCAGCCGCCGGTAGCGTTCTTCACTGTTCCTGAGCGCCGCCTCCGCCCGCAGACGAGTGATGGCGCTGCCCGCCTGGCCGGCGATGTTTTCCAGCGCCGCCTGGACCTCCGCCGGCAGCTCGCTCGCGCCGCCGGTCTCGACCAGCAGACAGGCGATGACGCTGCCGGCATGAGTCACCGGCACGACGGCGACCAGGCCGGCGGCGTCAGACTCACCGCCGTCGCGGCCGCTGGCCTGCAGCTCGGCGGACCTAACGTACACCAGGTCGCCGCCGGCGACTCCCCGCGAGACCGCCGGATCGCTGTGAGCCACGGAGAGCGTCGGTGGATAGCCGCCCCCGCCGGTGAGCTGCGTGGCCAACTGCAGCGCTCCGTCAACCTCGTTCGCCAGATACAGCGCGCCCGAGCCTGTCTCGACGGCCTCGGCCGCCGCTCTCAAGACTAACTCCACGGCATGGGGCAGTGTCAGGCCACCGCCGAGCGCCACGCCCAGTTCGCGCTGGATTCGCCTCAGCCGTTCAAGCCGTTTGGGCTGCGTGATGTCCACCAACGCAACCTGGATCGCAGGCTGGCCCTTGAACTCGCAGCGCTCCGCATGGAGTTCCACCCAGAGCAGCGCACCGTCCTGGCGCATGATGCGGATGTCGTAGGGCGAGGGCAGGTCCTCCCCGGCCAAACGGCGCCGGTGCCTGTCCGTGACCAGCGCGTGATCGTCCGGGTGAATGTGTTCAAGCATCGGTGCACCGATAGCCTGTTCAGCGTCTTCATAGCCCACCAGCTTGCTGAGTGCGCGGTTGGCATAGACCAGGAATCCTTCGCGGACGACGACCCACGGAACCGGGCTCTCATCCATCAGGCGCCGGTGGCGCTCCTCACTGGCGCGCAGTGCTTCCTCGGCTCTGACGCGCGCGATCGCGCCTCCCACAATCTGGCCCACCGCCTGCAAACCGATCCGCGCGCTGCGCAGCACCTCCCGCGCCTCGGCGGAGAACAGGCACGCGCAGCCGATGGCCCGGTCGTCATGCACGATCGGTATGACCGCCAGGGCGCGGGCTTCGGCGCGGCCGGGCGCGTACCCTAGCGTGGCGGCCAACGATTCGGTGTCCGAGTACAGCGGCTTGCCGCTGGCCGCCAGGCGCGCGAAGTCGGAGTCGGTGTCAAAGGATGACTTCAGGCCCTCGGGAACCGCCGCCGTGCCCCGGCGGCAGCATTCCACCAACGCTCCCGTCGCGTCGTCCAACAGGAAGAACCGGCCGGCGTCCAGCTCGCCGATTCGCAGCGCGGCATCCAGGCAGCAGGCCAGGGCGTCATCCAGATTGCGGGCGCTGCTCAGCGCCATGCCCATATCGCGCTGTGCCTTCGTCTTCTGCTCGGCCAGCACGCGCTCGGTCGTCTCGATCGTCGTCAGCATCAGCGCCGGTCGGCCGCCGAGCATCACGTTGCGCAGGTAGGATTCAGCCCAGCGCTCCTCTCCATGCTTGCCAGCCATCCGATAGCTGAGCCGCTCGACGGCGTCGGACTCGCCTTGAGAGATGATGGCGACCGCCTCCGCCAGGATGGCGGTATCGTCCGGATGCGTGCTGCGGAGCAGTTCATCGGCGGACATCGCGAGCAACTCCTCCAGCTCGAAGCCATACAGCTCCGCCATCGCCTGGTTGGCGTACTTCACCTGCGATTCCTGGATTATGGCGACGCCCATCATCGACTGCTCGGCGAGCATCCGGAACTTCTGCTCGCTTTCGCGCATCGACTGCTCGGCCTCGAACCGCTCGCTGATGTCGCGGGATATCCCGCAGGTGCCCACCGCCTCACCATCGCTGCCGTAGAGGGGCACCTTGGTGGTCGACAGCCAGCGCCATTGCCCATCCGCCCGGCGCACGTGCTCCAGTTTGTCGGCGATCACCATGCCGGACTCAATGATCCGCTGCTCGTCAGCCAGCGCCGAGGCCGCGTGTTCTGCTGTGAAATACTCCTGATCGCTGTGCCCGACCGCATCCTCCGCACTGGCCAGTCCCAGCACGCGCGCCTGCGCCTGGTTGACGCGGATGAACCGCGAATCGCGGTCCTTGAAGTAGACGGTGTCCGGCACGGTGTCCATCAGCGTGTTGAGCAGATGGCGCTCCCTCGCCAGCGTTTCCTGTGCCTGACTGACCTCCGTCACATCCTGCAGGTAGCCCTCCAGCATCAGCAGCTCATCGTTGGCGAAGATGCCCCGGCCCTGCTCGTCGATCCACCGCCACTCACCGGAGCGGTGCTTGATGCGGTAGACCAGGTGGAATCGCCGACGCTCGGCCAGCGCCTGGTCCACCTCACGGTAGACCATCTCGGCGTCTTCCGGGTGATACAGCTCCACGAAACTGACGCGATCCGCCAGGAAGTCCTCCTTGGAGTAGCCGGTCAGTTGCTCGACCTCGTCGTTGAGGTAGAGCATCGTGTAGCGCTCGTCATTCCTGCACAGGTAGATTGCTCCGGGCACGTTCTCGGCCAGCAGTCTGAAGCGATCCTCACTCAGCTGTTGCTGGCGACACCTGAGTCCCAGCCCGATCAGGCTCGCGCACAGCTCAGCGAGATGCTGCAGGCTGGCGCGCAGTTCATCCGCGGTGACAATGCCAACCGTATCGATGGCCTCAAGATAGGCGTCGACGTCCAGGCCGGCATCACTGGCCTGCGCGGCGAAACGCTGCCGACTGGGGGGCGCGGCGAGCACCTGGCCGCAGAACAGCCTTCCCAGGGGGTGTCCGTTGATCGCAATGGTGACCGCTCCCTCCAGCAGCCCATTCGCGCACTCGACCGTCACCGGTCCATTGCCTTCGTCCAGCTGCGCCCGCAGCTGCCGCCTGCTCTCCTCGCACCGCTCGCAAAGCGCCGGGTTCGCGCGGTGGAACCCCTCACAGGCCCTGCAGAACCCGGTGCTGACCAGCAGGGCCCCATCATCCTCGTCCACCAGCTCAACGGCAACACCTCTGGCCCGGGCAAAGCTGCCGCAGAGCTGTTCAAGGTGCGTCAGATCCGCGACGTCGGCCAGGCTGTAGTGTCCACTGCCGGCAAGCCAGGTGGCGTGCGAACTGGCTGAGTCCGCCGCGCCTTGTGGTGGTCGGCTCATGCTACACCCCTGCGATCAGTCTCCCGCTGAATGCCCCTGCGTCCGTAGATCGCCACAGCCCACCACGGCTGCGTCCCCTTGCGCTAATGACCTACGGCTTCTCCGCACCAGATTCGTGCGGAATTTCAACGATTTATGTTAGCGCAAGTGCGCCGCGAGACCCAGTGGACGCAGGTTAAGTTCTGGATACATCTCGCGGCGGCGCAGCTGCCCGTCAGACACCCAGCCGGGCTATAATGCGCGGGTGGAAACACCGCGGCAGCCAACCGCAGAGCAACTGGAGACGCTCCGCAAGCTGCTCGGACGCAGGCGGTTCGAGCACTCGCAGAGCGTCGCCGAGACCGCGCGCGCGCTGGCGGCGCGCTTCGCCCCCGAGCTGTCCGCGCGCGCCGAGCTGGCGGGCCTGCTGCACGACAACGCCAAGGCGCTGAACGACGCCGAGTTAATCGCCGCGGCGGAGCGTCACGATATTGACATTACGCCGGGTGAGCGCATCATGCCCGGCCTGCTCCACGGCAAGGTCGGGGCGGCAATGCTGGACGCGCGCTTCGGCGTCGCCGACCAGGACGTGGCGCAGGCGGTGGCTGATCACGTCACCGGGCGCGTCGGGATGGGGCTGCTCAGTCTGATTCTGTTCGTGGCCGACCAGATCGCCGCGGACCGTCGGTTCGAAGGAGTCGTAGAGCTTCGCGAACTGGCAAAGGAGGATCTGGTCAGGGCCGCACAGGTCGTGGCGGGCAACAAGTTGAGATGGGCCATTCACAAGGAGAGACACGTCGAGCCACAGACGGTGGCTGTCTACAACGATCTGCTGGCGCGGGTGGCGGCTGATGAAGACTGAGGCAAGATCCCGGCCGCCCCGCCGGGCGGTGCGCGGGCAGATCAGGAGCAGCCGCACCCCGCGGAGCGGGCGGCCACGGGCGTCGCTTCCCTGGTATTTGCGCAAGCGGATCGTCTTCCCGTGCGTGTTTCTGGCCAGCGCGCTGGCGGTCGCGGCCTTCTGCTGGTGGCACATTCCGGTCACCAATACGCTGACCGGCGAGATCGAGAACTACGGCACGCGGGCAACCCGCGCCCTGCACGGCATCGTCAACCCCAAGCAGTCGCTCGACGTAGCGTTCTCCGGACGCCGGCAGGTCTCGGTGCTGCTGGTCGGGCTGGACCACATCCCGCCGACGCCGGGCGACCCCGGGATTATCCGGCGCTGTGACAGCGTGATGGTCACCACCACCAGCTTCGACACCAAGCAGATCCGGGTGGTCAGTATCCCCCGGGACGGCTGGGTCCAGCATTGGCAGGACGGCCGCAACTTCGGCTACGAGCGGCTGGGCAACACTTACAGCCTCGGCCAGGAGCGCGATCTCAGCGATCCGCTGGCGGGCCTGAACCGCACCCACGAGTCGGTCTCCCGCCTGCTGGGGATGCCGATCGACTTCTACGTCATCATCGAGTTCGAGGGGCTGGTGGAGCTGGTCGACGCCCTGGGCGGCCTGGAAGTCGACGTTGAGATGGACATGGACCGCGACGATAACGCCGGCAACCTGCACATCCATCTCAAGCAGGGGTTGCAGCATCTGAGCGGCGAGCAGGTGATGCAGTACGCCCGCTACCGCGATCCGAAGCTGGCCGACCTGGGCCGGATGCCGCGGCAGCAGAAAGTGGTCCGGCTGCTGCTCCAGGAGATCATGCAGGCCCGGCACCTGACGCGCCTGCCGGAACTGGCCGGCATCCTCTACTCCGCGGTCACCACCAACCTGACGCCGGACCAGCTGCTGGCGCTGGCCCAGCATATCGACGAATACTCGCCGGACTGCATCCAGACTACGACGATGGCCAGCTTCTACGACATGGATCCGACGATGCCCGAGATCCAGTGCCCCGGCGTGCCCGAGGGCGAGAAAGTCGGGGCGCAGTGCATCTATCCGCGGGACGCGCGCCACGCCCGTGACTTCCTGCAGGACCTCTCCGTGCCCGCTCCCGAGCCCGAGGAACCGGAGCCGCCGGCCGGCGATGAGCCAGCCCCGGGGACAGCCTAGCCTCCGCGCACGCTAGAATCGGCCTATGCCGCTGGGCACGGTCGTGCAATACAGCCGCGAGTACTGCTGGGTCGCTTTGGACGAGGACGGCCGCGAAGTGCTGGCCACGCCCCGCGGGCGCGTGGAACTGGCGGAGGCTGAGCGGGCGCGAATCGCCGAGGAGGACGCGGAGTACGAGCGCATCGTCGCCCGGCAGGTGGCGGTCGGCGACCGCGTGGCTGTCAGCGAGCCACAGCCCGATCACTTCGTCGTCGACGAGATCCTCGAACGCGAGACGTGGCTGCTGAGGAAGGGTTCCCAGCGCTACCAGCGCAAGCCGCAGTGCGTCGTCGCCAATGCCGACCGGCTGGCCGTCGTGATGGCGCCCAATCCGGTGATCCGGCCGAACGTGATCGACCGCTACTTCCTGGCCGCGATCCAGGGCGGGCTTCAGCCCCTGGTGGTGGTCAACAAGATCGATCTCGATCCGACGCTCACCGACGATCTGACGCTGCGCAACTACCGCGAACTCGGCTACCGGGTGTTCTTCACCCAGGCCACCTCCGGCGACGGGCTGACCGAACTGGGAGAGCACATCGCGGGATCATTCACGGCGTTCTGCGGCCACAGCGGGGTGGGCAAAAGCACCATCCTGAGCGCGCTGGCGGGTGTCACCATCAGGACCGCCGAGGTCAAGCCCAAGTCGCTCAAGGGCCGGCAGACCACCACCTCCGCCAGGCTGTACAAGCTACCGGAGGGGGGCTGCGTCGTCGACACGCCCGGCATCCGCGAATTCGGTCTGATCCACATGACGTGGCTGGACGTCCACGACTACTTCGCCGGCATCGCGGACTACTCCCAGCGCTGCGCGTTCCGCGACTGCACGCACACGGTCGAGCCCGACTGCGCCGTGCGCGCCGCGGTTGCGGACGGCAAGCTGAGCGGCGAGCGGCTGCGCAGCTACATCAAGCTGCGCGAGGAGGCCGAACGCTTCCGCCGCTGGGAATAGCCGCGCCCGCCGCCCGCGTTTGTGATTGCCGCTCCCGGCAGCGATGTACACTAGTGGAGATGTCGCGCGATCGCGGAAGGATCAGCCTGCGTGCCGACCCGCGCCGGCATTGGCGCCGGTGGCTGGTGCTGTTCCTGATCGTGGCGCTGCTGATCGGTGGAGCCAAGACCTGCACCGCGCTCACCGGCCGGCCCAATCCGCTGGACATCGCCCTGACCACCGTCACAACGCCGGTCGTGGCGGTGATCAAGAACATCGGGGAGGGTATCGCCAGCCTGCGACACATCTTCCGCATCCCCGCCCTGCTGAGGGAAAACGCGGATCTGTCCGCCGAGAACGAGCTGCTGGAGCGCCGCACCGCCGAGTTGCAGTTCAGCCAGGCCGACACCGAGCGTCTGCACGCCCTGCTGGCGCTGGACCCACCGCCGGGCTTCAACTCGGTGCCCGCCCGCGTAATTGCACGACCCTACGACCTGTGGCTGGAATCGGCGCTGATCAGCGTCGGGACGTCACGCGGCGTACGCCCTGGCAATCTGGTGGCCAACGATTCCGGCGTCGTCGGCATTGTGGAACAGGCCCAGGCGCACTACAGCCGCGTGACGCTGATCAGCTCACCCGAGTTCCGGCTCGGCGCGCTGACGATGGACAACGGCGTCGAAGGGGTGATCGCCGGCGTCGATGCCCGCTACCTCAAGCTGGACCTGGTGCCGGCGGGCTCGCAAGTGGACGTGGGAGAGAAGGTGTTTACGCTGGGCAATGAGGCCCAGCCGGACGGCGACGGCAACCGGCCGCGCGGGGCCTACATTGGCATGATCATCCGGCGGGAAGAGGACCGCAGCGGTTTCCTGCGCATCACGGTGGAACCCGCCGCCAACGCCAGCCGGCTGGGCAACGTGGTGGTGTACACGCGATGAGACGGACCGAGCCATTCAGGCTGGCCGCGCTGGGCCTGCTGCTGGTGTTCCTGCAGCTGTCCTGGTACCTGGCGTTTCCCGAGTTGCGCGCGGCCGTCGATCTCTACCCGCTGTTCCTGCTGCTGGCCACCGCCTCGACCGGTACGCTGCTCGGCGGCACGCTGGCGCTGGCCGGCGGCGTGCTGATGGACCTCTACGGCGGCGCCTTCCTGGCCTTTCACTGCCTGTACTACCTGCTGCCGGTGCTGATCGGCTCCCAGCTCAGAGCGCACATGCTGACGGAATTCCGCCTGCTGGGCGCGATCGCCGCAGTGCTGCTGATCGTCGGCAAGATCGTGGCCCAGCTGCTGGTGCTGCTCATCAGTGGACGGCTGGACTCCGTGGCCTACCTCTTCCATCTCGACTACTGGCCGCTGGTGGTGATCGCGCTGGCGGTTTACTGCGCCTGGCCGTGGCTGGTGCGCCAGTTCCCACTGCCGACCAAGGTGCGAAGCGATGGGCACTAAGTTCGGGCCCTCCGCCGACATCGACTGGCCGGTGATGCGCTGGTATCTGGCGCTCATCGCCGTGGCGTTCATCGCGCTGATCGCGCGGCTGCTGTGGCTGCAGGTACTGGGCGGCAGCGAGCACCGCCTGGCCAGCCTGGGCAACATCATCCGCGGCACGGAGATTCCCGGGCCGCGCGGCGACATCTACGACCGCGCCGGCAAGCCGCTGGCCAAGAGCGTCAACGTCTACGGCTTGCTCTACGTCCCGCCGCGCGATATCGAGGACTACCTGCCCGACGCGGAGCAGCGGGCCCGGCTGGAGGAATCGGGGGGGGAGCACCGCTACCTATCCACGGAGACCGGCGAGCGCCTGGCGGAGATTGAGCAGCTGGCGGAGTACCTGGGCACAGCTTACGAGCAGCTGATGCTGAGGGTCGAGAGCGAGCGCCGGCGGTCCTACGGCTTTCAGCCGCTGCTGCTGGTGGACGAACTGGACCAGCAGCAGGTGATCGAGCTTGAGGAGCGCCAGGCCGACTACCCCGGCGTGCTGATCGAGCGCTTCGCCTTCAAGCGCAGCTACCCGCTGGGCGAACTGGCGGCGCACCTGGTGGGCTACGTCGGGCAGCTCAGCGACTCGGACCCGGAGTCGATCCAGGCGCTCGGCTACGGCCCGCGCGAGCAGGTGGGCAAGGAGGGCATCGAGCGCACTTACGAGCAGCTGGTGCACGGCATCGCCGGCCAGCGCGACATCGAACTGCGGGGCGGGCGCAACGCGGCGGACGACGGCGAGGACGATCCGCGGGTGATCGAGGGCATCGCCAACGAGGTGCCGCCGCGCAAGGGCACCGCGATCTACCTGACAGTCCACAAGGAGACGCAGGCCCGGGCCAGCGCGCTGCTGGCCGGGCGGCCGGGCGCCATCGTCGTTTCCTGTCTGGCGGACGGCCACGAAGGCGAGATCCTGGCGCTGGCCTCCAGCCCGGCCTACGATCCCAATCGTTTCGCCGAGGAGGGCTATTACACGTCGCTGCTGGAGAGGCCCGACGGCTCTGTCAACGAGGCACGGCCGCTGCTCAATCGCGCCTACCGCAACGCCTTCCCGCCGGGCTCGACGTTCAAGCTGGTCACCGCCGCCGCAGCGATCCAGGAAGGTGTCGCCAGCCCCGGCTCGGGCTACACCTGCCGCGGCTACATCGAGGTCGGGCGCAACAAGCGGCGCTATCACTGCCACAACCGCAACGGGCACGGCAACCTGACCTTCATCGAGGGTATCAGCGAGTCCTGCGACGTGGTGTTCTACCGGCTGGGCCAGGCCCTGGGCAGCGGCGCGCCCGAGACGCTCAAGCGCTACGGCGGCTACTTCGGCTACGGCGAGCCGGTGGGCATCGACCTGCCCGGTGAGGCCCGCGGCCTGCTGCCGGACAAGGACTGGAAGCGCCAGAACTACGCCTGGGCCAACGAGGTGGATCGCCTCTGGTACGACGGCGACACCCTGAACTACGTCATCGGCCAGGGCTTCGTCACCGCCACGCCGCTGCAAGTGCTGTGGTCGGCCACCCTGGTGGCGACGGACGGCTGGTGGTACCCGCCGCGGCTGCTGAAGGGCAAGGTGGTCGCCGGCCGCGTGGAGAACGTCGATCGCCGGGGCCTGACGCTGCGGACCGCCGCGGACGGGTCCAGAATCCTGCCGGCCGATGAGCAGCCCGTCAGGCGGCCGATCAGCGACGCCGCGCTCAGCGCACTCCGGCGCGGGATGCGGCTGGCGGTCATCGACGGCACCTGTGAGCGGCTGGACCTTGACGGGATGTACGTCTGCGCCAAGACCGGCACCGCCGAGACGGGCATCGAGGACGAGGACGACCACGCCTGGGTCTGCGGCTACTACCCCTATCAGGACCCGCAGTACGCCTTCGTCGTCTTCTTCCAGAACGGCGGCAGCGCGGGCGAGACGGCGGTGCCGGCGGCGGCGGAACTGCTGAGGTTCATACGCGACAACCCGCCGCTGGCCGCAGCGGAGGACGACGGGGCCTAGTTGTCGCGCCCCCCGATCCAGTCCGCGATCTCCAGCAGCAGCGCGTGCTCGCCCAGCGGCAGTTCCGCGATCTCGCCAGCGATCGCCGCCAACATCTGCGTAAGCTCGCTGCGCGTCTGGTCGACGCCCACCAGCGCCGGCCAGGTGCATTTGCCATGCGCCGCGTCACCGCCGACAACCTTGCCCAGCGCATCAGGTGTGCTCTCGACGTCCAGCAGGTCGTCCCGCAGCTGGAAGGCCAGGCCCAGGCGCTCGCCCAGCTCGCCGAGCCGCCCGGCCAGGTCCCGGTCCGCGCCGCCCAGCAGCGCCCCGGTCTCGCAGCAGGCGCCCAGCAGCGCGCCGCTCTTGAGCAGGTGCATCCGCCGCAGCTCATCGAGCCCGAGCGACCGGCCCTCGGCCTGAAGGTCCAGCTGCTCGCCCTCGATCATGCGCTGAACCGCGCGGGCGGTGACCTCGATGATCCTGAGCCGCAGGCCGGGCTCCAGTTCGGCCGACTCCCGCGTCAGTGTTTCCATCGCCATCCCCAGCAGGCCAGCCCCGGCCAGCAGCGCCAGCGGCTCGCCGTGGGCGACGTGGACCGCCGGAACCCCGCGCCGCAGCTGTGCGTCGTCCAGCGCCGGCAGGTCGTCGTGAATCAGCGAGAACACGTGGACCAGTTCGAACGCCGCGGCCAGCGGCACCCAGCGGTCGGGATCCCGTCCGTCGACGGAGTGGCTGCCGGCCAGCACCAGCAGGGGCCGAAGCAGCTTGCCGCCGCCCAGCAGGTGAAGCATCGCCGCGCGCAGCGGCTCCACCGTCACGCCCTTAATATGGGTGGCCAGGGCCTCGCGGATGAGCGGGGTGTATCGCGCCTGGAACGCCGCCAGCTCCACCGCCCCAGTATAGCGCCGCTGCCCTGCGCACGGGGACTGCCGGCAACACCAGCGCCGTGCCGCCCAGCTCCGTCGTCAGTACACCACTCTGCTGCAAATGCACATGATTCTGTTGTAGTTGACAATTAATCTAACACATGCGCGCGGAATTAGCGTCATGCGTACTAATACTGTACTTGTCTTGTGTTCAAAAGCGAGGATAGTGTACTTGTAGTGGTGGACGGCTGCGGGGATGGGCCGGTCGGGGCGAGCGGGCGTGGCCCATCAGGGATGAGGGAGACGCAAGCTCCCAGACCGGGGTGTAACTCATTCGGAAGGAAAGGCATGTTCATCAGGGGCAAGGCTTCATTCGTTTCAGCACTGGCCATCATACTGGCGGTGCTGTGCATCATCGGCGGGGGAGCAGTGGTCAACTGCGCGCTCGGCGGCGGGGTGGCCTGGGCGCAGCTGGGTGAGTGGCTGGACGGCGGGAGCTATCTATATCCCGCCGATCTCAGCGGGGCGGAGAACATCATTACCGGCGCGACCACCGAGGCCAGCGCCGACATCAGGCTGAACGCCGACGGTTCGGCGATCTTCAACGAGCAGGGCAACGACTCGGATTTCCGGATCGAGGGTGACGGAGACTCCAATCTGCTGTTTGTGGATGCCGGCAATGACCGCGTCTATATCGGCAACAACGGGGGATACACCAAGCTGTACGTCTACGAGGGCGGCACACCGGCGCTCCCGGCGACGACCTGCCAGTTCATGATGCAGAACAGCGGATCCACCAACGCCCCCGCGGGCATCGAAATCGTCTCGGGCAGCCAGAGTACATCCCACATCTTGATGGGCGACGAGGCCGCTCCCGGCGCCAGCATGATCATGCACGACAACAACACCGACGATCTGACGGTGACCGCGACCGGCGGCATTGAACTGGATGGCGATGACGTGATTCTGGGCGGCGACAACGTTTATGTCGACGGCGGTCTGAAGGTTAACTACGCTCGGGTTGCCGATGCGGACTACTCAGTAGGTGCCACGGTGCATTTCGTCACCTACTCCAGCTTGACGGCTAACCGTACTGTCACGCTGCCAACCACGGTAGCTGCTGACGCTGGCAGGATTATCCTCATCGGAGTCGAGGCTAGAACAGGTGGAACACTGACTATCGCCGCGCAGCCCGGTGGTTCCGTGGCTGGAAACAGCACAATCAGCTCAGCTGACCATCGGCACGTGGTCTGCACTGGCGCCGACACCTGGGCGGCCAATTAGCCTGGTGGCTGCCGCTTGTTGCAGGACTGACATCATCAAGCCCCCGGCTTCTAGGCCGGGGGCTAATCTGTCTAGCGGGAGCGGCGGTCCAGCGAACTAGCGATATTCCGCGTACTTCAGAAGCAGCCGTTTGCCTGGATCGCCATCCTCGAGACTCGAACGATAGGCTACGGCGAGCTTACCATTGACTGCTGTCAGCCTGAGCGGGGCGTGGACCACTTCGTCCTCTCCTGCGGCGGGATCGACTGCCACAGGTAAGCCCCAACTCCGCCCTAGGCTGTCGTTGGCCGCCCGAAAGTAGAGCTTATCGGTGGTCAAGTCGCAGTACACAACCGCCGGCCGCCCGTCGAAGACCGTCATCGACGGGAAGAAGTGGCCGAAGTCGTGCAGAATTACCGGCTCGCCCCAGGCGGTGCCTTGCGGATTGAGAGCGCGCCTGTATTCGATTGTCGAAAAGACCGCGCTGTTGTAGACAATCGCGGGATGACCTGCCGCTTCAATGAGCGATGCATTGCCCCCACCATTTCCAACTTCCGCTACCACCGTCGGGATGCCCCAAGCAGTCCCGCCTGTGTTTTCCGCCCCGAAGTAGATCAGCCGATCATCGCTTGAGCGTGCGGCGACGATGGCTGGCTTCCCGCCGATAGGCTGCAGCCACAGTTTGTCACCGTCTATGTGGAAATGCCCAAAGCTGAATGCCTCTTCCCATGAGCTTCCGGTGGCGTCCGCCGAGACGTGAAAGGCAGAGCGGTCGGCGATCGCGGGTTTGCCCTGAATCTCCAGCAATTGCGCGGTTCGACGGGGATTCCCGGTGAAGGCCTGGGCCTCAGGCCAAGAACCGCCACTCTGGTCGAGGGCGCGGCAGTAGTAGTCCCGGTTGGCCACGGCGGGATACCCGTCGATTATCTCGAAACCCGGTACAGTCATGAAACTGCCACCACCTAGCGCCGTGCCGAGCATCACCGCCTCACCCCATTCGTCGGCTTGCGCTGTGAGGGCTCGGGTGTAGGCAAGCTCCTCTTGAGCCTCTTCCGTGATGTGTGAGAAGATCACTGCTGGCGATCCGCTAACCTCCAGCAACCCCGCGTATTCAGCCGGAGGTGTGTCGAGATACTCATCTTGCCGGATAGTTGTTACCCGCCACATTGAGTCCTCGGTGACCACAATTGCGCGGCGGGCAGTGTCGCTGAGGCCGTCGTCGTCAGTGACGCGCACCGTGGCGTCGTAGGTGCCCGGCGCCCAGTAGTAGAAGTCCGCCGTCGGCTCCGCCCCGCCGTCATACTCAAACTCGCCGTCGTCATCGAAGTCCCACTCGTAGCGCACGATCAGCCCGTCGTCGTCCACGCTGGGAGAGGCGTCGAAGAGCACGTGCGAGGGCGTATCAGTGCTGAACTGGATGTACTCAAGCTCCGCGCGCGGCGGCGTCGGCTCGTGGACCACGATCAGCTCGGCGGCCGTGTCCGTCGCGCCCAGGTCGTCCGTCACCCGCATCGTCGCCAGATAGGCGCCCTCCTCGCTATAGGTGTGTTCCACGTAGCCCTC
>Ga0180432_10000674_pt1 | contig 56024 bp, 49 predicted proteins | sample SS_ome_10_FD_132414 | JGI IMG/M metagenome (GOLD analysis project Ga0180432, IMG submission 132414) | Hypersaline lake sediment archaeal communities from the Salton Sea, California, USA - SS_1_MS_2 metaG | ecosystem: Environmental > Aquatic > Non-marine Saline and Alkaline > Hypersaline >... | reverse complement strand
CTTTTCAAATCCTGGCAAAACGTGGATCCACCACGTTTTCCCCGATAAACTATAAATTTCTTAACTTCTCAAAACTGCCTAATGGTCGGGGTGAGAGGATTTGAACCTCCGACCCCCTGCTCCCAAAGCAGGTGCGCTAAACCAAACTGCGCCACACCCCGAAAATGCTCTTAAATAGAGCAGAGGATATAATAACACAATTCTATATTTTTACAATAAAATCACAGAAGTCCAGGAGCGCCTTGCCCCTGTGGCTGATAGTATTTTTTTCCTTACTATCAAGCTCTGCCATAGTCTTTTTATATCCTTCAGGTGTGAAAATACAATCATATCCAAAGCCGCCGCTGCCTTTTTCCTCAAAACCTATCTTGCCTTCGCATATTCCTTCAGTCTTAAAGACCAGGCCTTTATCCGGATCCCACAGCACCATACTGCAAACAAACCTTGCAGACCTTCTCGAAAGTTCTGTCACATCTTTTATCTCTTCCAGCAATTTATCCCTATTTTCCTTATCAGTAGCTCCGGGTCCTGCATATCTTGACGAATAGACCCCGGGCCTGCCCCCAAGCGCATCTACTATAAGTCCGGAGTCATCAGCCAGGGCTGCCTTTCCTGTAAACCCGGAGATGGCTTTTGCCTTTATTATAGCATTATCAAGAAAGCTGCTTCCGGTTTCCTCAACTTCGGGAAAATCCCCAAAATCCTCAAAAGTCAGCCAGTTTATCCCTGAGCAGGCCTTATGATCCCTTATTTCCCCAATTTTACCCTTGTTTTTTGTAGCTATAACTATTTCCATGGTCTCACATCTTATTGATCTACGGTTTCTGGCTTAGTATTTTTTTCTGCATATCTATAAGCTCTGATATTGCTGCCATTGCCTTCTCCAGCATTTCATCAAATTCTTCTTTTGAAAATGGAGCTCCTTCCGCTGTGGACTGGACTTCAATAAGATTATCTTTTGAATTAGCTACCACATTCATATCCACATCGGCTTTGGAATCTTCTCCAAAACAGAGGTCAACCATTATATCCCCATTAACTATTCCAATACTTATGGCAGCTACAAAGCTTTCAACCGGCATCTCTTCTATCAGGCCTTTATCTATCATTCCCTGGAGGCAATCAAAAAGGGCAATAAAGCTTCCGGTAATGGATGCAGTCCTGGTGCCCCCGTCTGCCTCGATCACATCACAATCCAGCCAGATAGTACGTTCGCCGATCTTATTAAGGTCTACTGCAGACCTGAGGGATCTTCCGATCAGCCTCTGTATCTCATGGGTCCTTCCATTTATTCGTCCTGTAGCCTGGGGCCTGATGATCCTCTGGGGCGAAGAACCGGGTATCATATCATATTCAGCAGTTATCCAGCCTTTGCCTTTCCCCCTCAGGAAAGGGGGCACTTTATCCTCAAAAGTAGCAGTACAGACTATCCTTGTATTGCCCATCTCAATAAATACGGATCCGTCAGCATGGGAGATATATTTCCTGGTTATCTTGATCTGTCTTAATTCTGTATTTTTCCTTCCATCCAGTCTTTCCTGCATATTTTCCTTTCTTTTGGAGTCTGTAAAACTGGGGCAGTTTTTCGGGCAGGCTCCTGATTCTTTATACATCTAGCCAGGCTTTTTTTACCTGGCTGATATCCCTTCCCAGGAATATCTGTCCTGTTTTGAAAAAATTACTTTTTTCCGCTGTCTCATAAAAGACTCTCTTTACCTTATTTTCCTTTTCAGCATTTATGCCCTTTTCCACCAAGAGCTGCTTTACATCTTTGGCTGTCTCAACAGCTGAGCTTATGACCCTTATATTATTTCCGCTGATTTCCAGGATGGGCTTTTCTATCAATGGAAAATGGGTGCATCCAAGCACAAGCACATCAATATTTTCGTCCAGAAGGGGTTTTAAACAGTCTTTTATCTCTTTATTTAGGCTTTCACCTTCAAGTATTCCACTCTCAACATACTCAATAAGTTTTGGCGCTGCAACAGAAAAAGTCCTGATATCCGCATCTATCTTATTTATTTCTTTCTCATAGGCTTTGCTCGCAACAGTGCCTTTTGTAGCAATTACTCCCACTCTTTTATTTACTGTATTTTCTACCGCTGTACGGGCTCCCGGCTGTATGACTCCAGTTATGGGAAGGTCGAAATGGGATTTAAGGTCTTCCAGTGCTGCCACCGAACCGGTATTACAGGCAACTACGATCATCTTTACATCTTTTTCCCGGAGGAATTCCGCCGCTTTGAATACATACTTCTTTACATCACCCAGTTTTTTAGGCCCATAAGGAAACCTGTGTGTATCCCCGAAATAAATAGTATTTTCCTGTGGGACTTTATTTATTATTTCCCTTAATACGGTAAGCCCGCCTACTCCGGAATCCAGTATGCCTATTGCCCTATTATCCAAATCCGCTTCTCTTTCTTTCCTAATCCGGATCATTCCGGTTGGTAAAACTTACTTATTATATAATTTTAGCATGCAAAAATAAAAGGCATTGACCGTGTATATGTGATTAATTTATATGATTATTTATCTGCCTGACACAGATAATAGATCCATCCCCCTTTATTTAAAAGGGTAGAGTTTCTGGTGATAAGGCCGCCTCTGGAAATAGTGCTGCTATCCTTAAATCCGGCTTCCTTAAGCTGCCTTAACTGTTCATCTTTGGAAATATAATATACTTTTGCCTTACCGTTAAGAGAGTCGTCGTAAATATGTCCTCTTTTTATCTTCCTAAGCTTAAGGATATAATCAGACATATAGACACTTCCATTTAATAAGCTCAGCCGGAATATCTTCCAGGCGGACCTCATCCTTTGCTTAAGCTGGTCAAGGAGGTCCATTCCCTGGTCAATGTCCAGTGCTCCCATACGGTACTTGATGCTGAAAAGGTTGGTGAGCCCTTCCCAGTCAAGATTATGGGATGAGAAGCAGAAATATCCGCCGGGCTTAAGTATCCTGTGGATCTCTTTAAGTGATGCCTTCCTTTCCTTATGCCGGAAGCTATCGATGCCATTATAGCTGAAGAGTACAAAGTCATAGCTATTATCAGGGATCTCCTTCATGTCCCTGGCATCACATGTAAAAAAGAAATAATCATTACCATATTTTTCAAGGCAGACATCTATCATAGCGGTGGCATAATCTGCCCCTGTATAATTCTTTACCAGCGGAGCAAAGTATTTAGTGGTCCTTCCTCCGCCTACACCCATGTCCAGCATCTCCCATTCCTGCATCTTTGGCTTTAATATCTCCAGCACTGTCCTTTCGGCAGGATCAAGATAATCCCTGGATGCATAGTCCCTGGACATAGTCTCAGTGTCATATAGAATTTTATGATCAATAGTCAAATTAAATCCACTCCAATTACTCAGAAAGCCAGGATCCGGTTTCCGGACTGGCCCCAGATATTATAGCAAAACGGTGTAAAATGATAAAAGATTGTAAAAAGAATTGCAAGGATTATTTTTTTCCTGGTGTCTCAGCTATGCTGACGCTATTGTTTAATTATTTTTATGATCTCACTGGCAGCTTCTTCGGGACCCTTCATCTCAAAGCCTTTTATCCCCAGCCTGGTCCTCACTTGTCCGACAAAAATATCTTTCTTAAAGAAAAGATCAAAATACCTTTCAGCAATGCTGTCATGCAGCTCCCTGTACTGGGGAGGTCCGAAAATATTTGCGAAGTAGGAATGGGTCAGGCCTGTAGAAGTCGTTGTGCCCTTGCTCATTACAGTTCCTTCCCTAAATATCCTCAATGCATCATAGGCATTGTCGATTTCTTCTATGATGGGGTGGTCTTCATCCACTGATTCATAATTATTTGCATACAATATATAGTCTATATCATAGCCTTTAATTATATTATCATAAGAATTTACCGGTATTACTATCCTTGCATTTACCTGGCTGGCGCTCATTATAATAGCCCTATCCATCTGCCCGAAAGCATATCCCGGCTGAAGGTCATCCAGCCTCAGGAATGCCCCTATTTCAGTCCCAAAGCCTATAATATTCCCGTCCCTGGATACCTCTATTGAGCCCATATCGTCTGCTATTATATCCAGGTCCCTTATATGTTTTCTTCCTATGATGCGCAATGCTTCCAGAGTCTCGGATTTCCCCGCCCCGGTATCTCCTATTATCAGCATAGTCTTATCTTTTGCATTCCTTATACCTAATCTGACCAGGGCTCCATGAAATGGGAATATATCAGTCTTCATGACTTTTATATTATGCAGCGTCAATACCATCTTCTTTAAATACCCGAAATAACCGTACTCATCTGCATTGGGTACTGCTGCTATCAGGATATTATTTTTCTCATCGTCATAAAATACTGTCGGCTTATCCCCGTAAATGTCCAGCCGGCCACCAGGTACTCCGAAAAAATAAATGGCATCCGGCATTCTTTTCAAGTCTTTATCGCTTGCCAGTTCAAATAAGTTGCATAATGAAAATCCGAGCTCAAAGAACCTATTATGAAAATAGATGAGTACCAGTAATTTGCCCACTTTTGCCGGATAACATACCCATTCTCCGGAATTGATATCTATGCGGTCAAGCGGGTTTTCTCCAATTTGCCTGAACTGCCCTGTCCGCTTGTTCATAGGGGGATTCAATACAAGGGGCGGGTAAAGCAGTACCTGCCTTATTGTGGGTATCTTGCCTATATTTTCATAGACTCCCCCTGGCAGTATTGCTTTTTTGGGGGGTGTTATGGCTGCAAGTTCTGAGCCGGCCCTGACCTGACGGTATACCCTCGGGTGCTTTCCGGTTATATTCTCCTGAATATTGCGGTATGCATAGCGGACCAGGTGGGTAAGCTTTTCAATGGTCTCATTAAATGTCCTGTATGGCCTTTTATCAAGTTCATCAAGTTCGGAACTGCATAATATAAACCGGTCAAAGCTTCTCCAGTAATTATAGAGATACTCTACAAAATCATTTAAAAGGTTTGTATCTGAAATAAATCTTTCAGAACCTTTTACCATGCCTGGTAAAAGGCTTATGGGGATCTTCACAAGGTTTTTTAAGATATCTGTCAGCATATCCATATCTTCATCGGTTACCTTGTGGCTGTCACTAAATATGCTGAGCAGCGAAGAATCCCTCCTTGAAAGCCGGGCAAGGCACCTTTTCAGGATCTCCCTGAACAATTCGCTGGATAACAACTCCTCAGGATTTTCGCATAACCTTGTCTTTATAGTCAGGATTACCTTTTTCTCAAGTATCCTGTGAGAATATATTTTCATAGCTCTAAGTGTATCAGACTAATTGTTTGGTCTTAAGAAAAATTGATATTACTATATCGGACTCCATAAGGCAATACTTATATAGAAAAGTTATATAGAAAAGTAAAGATATTATTTTCTGTGACTGCCTGGCTTATTTGCCCAGATGCTTCTTGACACCTCTGTATGTTGTAACTATAATTATTTTGGGCATATGCCAATTATTATTTTTATTATTGCATCTGAAAGCAGGAGATATGGAGACTATCCAGAAAGATGACTACATTGCCAAAAATATGGCAGGCGTGAAGAGAAAATTTATGGTATTTAGCGGAAAAGGCGGTGTAGGAAAGACCACCACTTCGGTAAACCTTGCATATTCCATTATGTCAAAAGGATATAATGTAGGGCTCCTGGATATTGATATCCATGGTCCCGATATAATTAAGATAATGGGACTTGAGGACGCCAGGCTGGGAGGAGCTGGTGACAGGATAGAGCCTATCAAGCCTTTTCCCGCCATGAAAGTCATCAGCACTGCCCTTATCCTGGAAGACGAGGATACCCCGGTAATATGGAGGGGTCCCTTGAAGATGAAGCTTATACAGCAATATTTAGGTGATGTAAACTGGGGAGAACTGGACTATTTGATAATAGATTCGCCTCCGGGAACAGGCGATGAACCCTTAAGCATAGCCCAGCTCCTTCCGGATCTTGACGGGGGCATAATAGTGACTACTCCCCAGGACCTGGCGACCCTGGATGCCAGAAAAAGTATTAAATTCGCCCAGCAGCTTAAACTCAATTATATCGGCGTTATAGAGAATATGTCGGGTTTTATCTGCCCCCACTGCAATAAAAGGGTGGATATTTTCAAGACGGGCGGGGGCTACAGGATCGCTTCCGAGATGGGGGTAGATTTCCTGGGAAGAGTCCCTTATGATATCAAGCTTATGAGCCTGAGTGATGAGGGCCATATTTATACAAAGGATATTAAGAACGGTACCCAGGTAAGCGAAGCTTATAAGCATATATCTGACAGGATAATAAATATTAAGTGAAATAAAAGGCACATAGTAATAGTTTCTGGTGGAGGCGGCGGGAATCGAACCCGCGTCCGAAGATATTGCCACAAAGACTTCTACAAGCTTAGTCTATATTTTAGTTCTCGCTTTACCGGCCCCTATAGGCTCGGTCCGGGTCAGCCAGTCTGCTAAAGTTTCCCCCTTATAACAGCAGACCCTTTATAAGGAGTATCCCGCTAATCGTCGCCTACTGGAAGCCGCAGGAATACTTCCGTAGACGTAGCAGCTTATTCTAAGCTGCTAGTGCATATTCGCTATTATCAGCGTTTATGTTTAGTGTCCAGTTATTTACGAGGTCTGATACTCGGCTTGCCATCTCAGCTCAATCTATCCCCGTCGAATCCAGATCGCCCCCAAATGGGTCTGTCATCTCCGAAGCAGACATATATTATAATATTTTTAGTATTTTTTCAAAGCCTTGTTTATTTCCCGGGAATGCTCTTTCTCAATAATGTCCCGGCGCTTATCCCTTCTGTTTTTCCCCTTGGCCAGGGCGATCTCTACCTTAACCCTGTTTTTCTTAAAATATAGCTTTAGTGGTACCAGGGTCAAACTTTTATCGGTAAGCTTGCCCATCAGCCTGTCGATTTCCCTGCGTTGCATCAAGAGCTTCCTGGACCTCTTTGGGTCCATATCTTCAATGCGGCTATTGGCATAGGGGGAAATATGCATATTATTCAGGAACAGCTCCCCGCTCTTTATCCTGGCATAGCTGTCTTTAAGGTTTACTCTGTGTTCACGGACTGATTTAACCTCAACACCCCACAATTCTATACCAGCTTCATAGCTGTCCAGTATAAAAAAATCACTGAATGCCTTTTTATTCCGGGCTATGATATTGCTGTGTGAAGGTTTTTTGCCTTTTTTCTTCTTCTTTTTTTTATTCAAGGCCATTACCTTCTATCATCTTCTTTATTTCTTCTATTGCCTTCTCCAGCTGGAGATCTTCTGTGTCCTCAGGCATAAGCTCAATATCTATATCAGGGATTACTCCCACACCATCTATCGATACCCCGGAAGGGAGGAAATACCTGGCCGTAGTAAATTTCAGCCCGGAGCCGTCAGAGAGTTCATGGATAACCTGCACAGTACCCTTGCCAAAGCTTGTCTCCCCTACAAGGAGCGCCCTGTCATTATCCCTTAAAGCACCGGCTGCAAGCTCTGAGGCGCTGGCTGAAAAACCATTGATAAGGACTATTATGGGTATGCCTGTATACTTTCCTTCCCTGGCAAAATATTCATCCACCCTTTCGTCATTATCAGACCTTCCCCTTACTGTTACAATAGCGCCCTCATCCAAAAAGAGGTCACATACCTCCACGGCATCATCCAGTGTTCCTCCCAGATTATTCCTTAGATCAAAAATCAATCCTTCAGCTCCCTGGTCTATAAGCGCACTGAGTTCAGAATCAAGCAGGTCAGCTCCGCCATCCTGGAATCCTATATATTGTATAAGTGCGATATTGTCTTCCACCATCTCAGCAAAGACATTGGGCACATAGAAGCGGGCTCTTACCAGCGTAACTGCAAATGTTTCGTCATCACCGGGACGGTAGAAAGTTATGTCTACGCTGGTACCCTCTTTGCCCTTTATCATGGCTACAACATTTTCCAGGACCATGTCACTTATATCCACACCGTCAACTTCTTTGATGATATCGCCTTCTCTTATCCCGGCATTGCCTGCAGGAGTGCCGGGAAGGGGTTTTACCACTACTATACTATTGTCTTCTTCCTGTGTGACTATTATCCCAATACCGCTCATAGTGCCGCTGAAAGACTCCGTTATCTTCTCATATTCCTCAACTGTAAAGTATTCTGAATGCCTGTCATCGAGCAGGGTGAGCATGCCTTCTATGGCTGCCCTCAGAAGTTCCTGCTTGCTAAATTCTTTTACTGAATCCTGGCTGATAAAATCAAGGGCTTCTTCAAAAGGCTTTGTGCTAAACCTGCTCTTGATGGTATCAGTGATATCTTCTATGAATCCGGGACTGTCATCTTCCTGCGGAGAAATTTCCCCGGCATTGTTTGACCTCTCTCTCAGGAAGTACCTTTTAATGGTATCAAAGCTAAATCCGGCCCAAAGCCCGGCTGAAAATACAAAGATCAGTACAACAATAGATACTATTACTCTTATTATTATTTTTTTCATTTTATCACCAGGGGTATTCTATAGGATTATAAAAATTATTCCAGGTATTCCAGCGGATTATATGCCTGCCCGTTTATCCTTACCTCGAAATGAAGATGGGGTCCCGTACTCCAGCCTGTGGAACCTACAAGCCCTATTACCTGGCCCCTTTCCACAAATTGGCCTACTGCGCACCTGATGCTTGAAAGGTGGGCATACCTGGTGGCAAAGCCGCCGCCGTGATAAAGAAGTATGGTATAGCCATACCCACCGGAATAGCCAGCCTGGATAACCTGGCCTCCATCGCCGGCTTTGACCAGTGTTCCGTGGCGTGCAGTCAGGTCAAGTCCGGAATGAAACCTCCTGACTCCGAAAATAGGGTGGATGCGGTTACCGAAGCCAGACCTGATGCTGCCTGCTACCGGCCACATAAATTTTCCTGACGGAGCTGTGCCGTATTTATAGCTTTCAAGGATCCTGGTTACTTCAGCTTCCTGTATCTCGAGTTCTTTTTCCATAGCCAGCAGGGCATTCTTATTGGCCCTTGTCTGGCTCAGCAGCCCCTTCTTTTCCCCATACAGGTCTTCTATTTCTGATGTTTTTGCTTCAGCCTTTGAGACCAGCCCCTCGATCTCTTCCTTATGTTCTTTCTGGGCTTCCCTGAGGTCAATAATGGATTTTTTAACACCCAGCATGGCATCCCGCTTTTCCTTTATTTTCTGGACATTTTCCATATCCTGCTGGGCAAAAAGGCTCATAAGTTTCATCCGGGATATAAATTCAATGAAATCACCGGCCTTAAGCAGCACTTCAAGCACATTACTGCCGCCATTCTTGTAGATCTGGGCTACCCTGTCATTTAATATCTGTACTTTCCCCGAAAGGTCATCCTCTATCTGTTTAAGTTCCTCTTCCTTTACAACAAGCTCGATGGTAGTCTTATCCATGCCTGCTTTTGCCTCAGCCAGCTTTCCGTTCAGCCCGTCAAGCTCTGATAGGGCTCCCAGGAGCTGTTCTTCTACTTTATTTACCTCACCCTTGTAATACCGCTCAGTCTTGGAGACCTCATCTATCTGCTTTTGCATCTCCTCTCTCTCCTTCTGTATCTTCTGGAGCTCTTCTTCAAGTGACTGGGCATGGGTCTTATCCAGTCCGCTAAAAGCAAAAAGGCCTGTAAGCAGCAGAGTTAGACTGATAAATATCGTGATATATTTTAATAAGCTGGATCTCATCTTAATGCAAAATAATGCTATGTCTTTATATACCTTCTCAGGGCTATGGCACTGCTTATAATTCCCAGCAGTCCGCCCAGGACCAGTATCCCTATATAGATATAGATAATAATATTATCGCTGCCCAGGATAGCCAGGTCCTTTATCCTCATTGTATCCACTATTACCCTTTCCCCCCGGATCAGGAGGAATCTTCCCAGGAAATATAAAAGCACTGCTGAAATTATACTGCCAAAGAAGCCTTCAAAGAAGCCTTCAAATAGAAACGGCATCCTTACAAACCAGTTGGAGGCGCCCACGAGCTTCGTCACCTCGATCTCTTTGCGCCTGGCATATATGGAAAGCCTGATAGTATTGAATATAAGGACAATAGTAGCTAGAAGGAGCACCACGATAATAAGCATACCGATAGTCCCTATGATGGCAGTTATGGAAAAAAGCCTTCTTACATATGTCTGCCCATATACTACATCATTTACGCCCTCTATATAATTGGCGTCCTTATCCATGAAGCGCAGGGCTACTAGCTCCACACTTTCGGGATCGGTCAGGGTTATCTCATAGGAGGCGGGTAATGGATTTCCCTGTATCTCCTTTAATATCTCGCTGCCCTCATTCTGCTGCTTAAACCTCTCAAGGGCCTGTTCCTTTGACACAAAGGTTATGCTGTCAGTTTCCTCCCAGCTCAAAATCTCATCTTCGATATACTGCTTAAGCTCAGGAGTTATATTATCCTCCAGATAGACTGCCAGCTCTACCTGGCTCCTTATAGAATTAATTATCCCCTGGATATCATAGACCAGAACTGTAAAGAAACCCACTATAAAAAGGGTTATGGCTACTGTGGTTATGGCGGTAAATCCCATAAGGAAATTACGCTTGAAGCTTACAAAGGTCTCGCTGAAATAGTATTTGGGTCTAAACATGACTAATCTCCGTAAACTCCTCTCTTCTGGTCCCTTATGATCTCGCCTTCTTCCAACTCTACAACTCTTCTTCTCATGGAGTTTACTATACTGCGGTCATGGGTAGCCATTACAACAGTAGTTCCGATGAGGTTTATGCGTGAAAGTATTTTCATTATGCCTTCTGAAGTTGCCGGATCCAGATTTCCCGTAGGCTCATCGGCCAATAGTATGGGGGGCCTGTTTACGAATGCCCTGGCAATGGATATCCTTTGCTGTTCTCCACCGGAAAGCTGGTGGGGATAAGAGTTCTCCCTATTATGGAGTCCTACAAGTTTAAGTACCTGGGGTACCTGGACTTTTATCTCATAGCCGGGCCTTCCGATTACCTCCAGGGCAAAAGCTACATTCTCGAAAGCAGTCTTATTGGGAAGCAGCTTAAAATCCTGGAATACGCATCCGATATTGCGCCTTAACTGGGGTATCCTGCTGGATTTTAAATTGCATATATTCCTGCCGGCAATAAAGATGCTGCCTTTGGTCTCTTCTATTTCTTTTATGAGGAGCTTTATGAATGTGGATTTTCCCGAACCGCTGGGGCCCACCATAAACAAGAATTCCCCTTTATCGATGCTAAGGCTGATATTTTTTAGGGCAACAGTGTCATTCTCATAGATCTTGCTGACATTTTTGAATTCGATCATTTTCATAATATTTGCGGACCAGTTTCCGGATAGGCTCCTTATCTCATTTTAATTATGTAGAGTTTACTCTGTGGCCAATTTTTTTTCAAGAAATCCCCGTATGAGCGGATCGATATTACCGTCAAGAACTGACTGTACATCCCCTATCTCCACCAGGCTCCTATTATCCTTTACTAGCTGATAGGGCATCATCACATAACTTCTTATCTGGTTGCCCCAGCCTATGTCCTTTTTTTCGCCCCGGAGCTTATCGATCTCCTGCTGCTTCTTTTCTTCTTCCAATTCCAGCAGTTTTGACTTTAGTATCTGCATGGCAGTCTGCCGGTTAAGCAGCTGCGACCTCTCATCCTGGCACTGTACGATAGTATTGGTGGGAATATGGGTTATCCGTACGGCAGAATCAGTCACATTGACATGCTGTCCCCCGGCTCCGCTTGACCTGTATGTCTCTATCCTTAAGTCTTCCTTGTCTATCTTTATGTCAATGTCGTCTTCCACCAGGGGGATGACATCCACAGAAGCAAATGAGGTATGCCTTCTTTTGGAAGAATCAAATGGGGAAATCCTTACCAGCCGGTGTATGCCCTTCTCTCCGCTTAAAAGCCCGAAAGCATTCTTGCCGGATACCGTAAAGGTGATATTTTTTATGCCTGCCTCATCGCCGGGCTGCCTGTCTGTCACCCTGTAGCCAAACCCCCTCTTTTCTATCCACCTGGAATACATCCTGAAAAGCATCTCAGCCCAGTCGGCAGATTCTGTGCCCCCGGCGCCGGGATGGATATTTACCACTGCCGGATAGCTGTCATATTTTCCGGAAAGCAAGGCTTTTTCTTCCAGGTCGGCCAGTGATACTTCTGAGGATCTTAGGTTTTCACGGAGCTCTTCCTTGAGTTTTCCGTCTTCTTCCACCTCTAATAATTCCAGGGCAGCAGAAGCATTATCAAGCATTTCTCCTATATTGCCTACAGTATCGAGAACTTCCTTGATTTCTGTTAGTTCCCGGGCGACTTTCTGGGCTTTTTCCTTATCATCCCAGAAACCAGGAGCCATGGTCTGATCCTGCAGTTTTTTATGGGCCGCAGTCTTCTTATCTATTTCAAAGACAGTTCCTGAGGTAGACTAGTTTTTTTAACAGGTCATCATATTTCGTCTTTAACTCATCCAGCATTTTTCCTCCAAATTATATGTAGCAGCATAGCTACATTGTGCAATATTATTAAGCATAATGCAGCATATTGACTGCATTAATGATTTATTTTATTTCCCGCAGCACTTCTTGAATTTCTTGCCGCTGCCGCAGGGACAGGGATCATTCCTGCCTACTTTATCCGTTTTAGCCCTTACCGGCTGCATCTTTTTTTCTTCCGGTGCCGATGGTCCGCTGGTTGAGACATTCCGGAGCTGCTGCTCCTGCCTCTGCAGCTGCTCTTCAGCAGCTATGATCCTGGCATTAAATAAAAGCTTTATAGTGTCAAACTTTATCTCATCTATAAGCTGCTTGAAAAGGTTAAATGCCTCATGCTTATATTCTACGAGTGGATCTTTCTGGGCTATGGCTCTCAGCCCTATTCCCTCCTTAAGGTAATCCATCTCCAGGAGATGCCCTCTCCACATATTGTCGATGACATTGAGCATAACCACTTTTTCCAGTTTCCTTATGGTCTCAGGAGTATACTCATCTTCCCTTTCCTTATAGAGCTTTTTAGCCCTTTCTGTCAGCTCCTTTTTAAGCATTTCCCGGTCCCAGCGGTCCTCTACCATCCTGTCTCTGTCAAGGATATCAGACAGGCTATCCTTTTTAAAAATAGCGCCCAGGAAATTCTCCAGGTCATCAAGGTCCCATCTTTCGGGATATTCCCTTTCATTTATGTGGAAATTTACGCTGGCGTCCATGACATCTTCCAGCATCTTAACTGCAGCCTCCCTTAAGTCCTCAGCCTCAAGGATATTCTTCCTGCGGGCATAGATGACTTCCCTCTGCTTATTCATTACATCATCATACTGGAGCACATGCTTTCTTATCTCAAAGTTCCTGCCCTCTACCTGCCTCTGTGCATTCTCTATAGACCTGTTTATTATGGGATGCTGTATTGGAAGGTCCTCGGGAAAATTAAAAGTCTTCATAACCCCATATATCCGGTCAGAGCCAAAAAGCCGGAGCAGGTCATCTCCGGTACTAAGGTAAAACTGGCTGGAGCCTATATCTCCCTGCCTGCCGCTTCTTCCCCGGAGCTGATTGTCTATCCTCCTTGACTCATGCCTTTCAGTTCCCAGCACATGCAGGCCTCCCAGGTCGGTAACTCCTTTGCCCAGGACGATGTCAGTCCCCCTTCCGGCCATATTGGTGGCAATGGTAACAGCGCCTCTCTGCCCGGCAAGTGCGATTATCTCAGCCTCTTTCTCATGATATTTGGCATTCAGTACCTGGTGGGGTATTCCTCTTTTCTTCAGCAGCGAGGAAAGCCTTTCAGATTTCTCAATGGATATGGTACCTACAAGTACCGGCTGTCCTATTTCATGCCGTTTTGCTATATCCTCTACCACCATATTAAACTTTATATCCTCATCCTTATATATGAGGTCGGGCTGGTCATTTCTTATCATGGGCATATTGGTGGGGATGACAACTGTCTCCAGCTTGTATATATGCCTGAATTCCCCTGCTTCGGTCAGGGCTGTACCTGTCATACCAGCCAGCTTTTCATACATCCTGAAATAATTCTGGATAGTTATAGTGGCAAGAGTCTGGTTCTCATCCCTTATCTTTACGCCTTCCTTGGCTTCTATTGCCTGGTGCAGGCCTTCGCTATACCTTCTTCCCGGCATAAGCCTTCCCGTAAACTCATCTACTATCAGGATCTGCCCGTCCTTTAGCATATAGTCGACATCCCTCTTAAAGAGGTAACTGGCTTTAAGCGATTGGTTTAAGGCATGTATCATCCTGAAGTTCTGGGGGCTGTATAGATTATCCAGGCCTGTCATCTCCTCTATTTTCTCTACGCCTTCCTCGGTTATGGCAACAGTCCTGGCTTTTTCATCTATATCAAAATCAATGTCTTCTTTCAGCCTGGGAACCAGGCGGGCGAACTGCTGGTACAGCTCCGTAGTTCCGCTGGCTATCCCGGAGATTATAAGGGGGGTCCTGGCCTCATCTATAAGGATGCTGTCTACCTCGTCGATTATGGCAAAGGGATGCCCCTGCTGGACCATATCGTCTTTTCGCAGGACCATATTATCCCTCAAATAGTCAAAGCCAAACTCATTATTGGTACCGTGGATCACATCACAAAGATACTGCTGCCTTTTCTCAGCCTTATCCATGCCATTCTGCAGAAGCCCGACTTTAAGGCCCAGGAATTCATAAACCGGTCCCATCCATTCGCTGTCCCTTTTGGCAAGGTAATCATTTACCGTTACCATATGGGTGCTTTTACCTATAATCGAGTTAAGGTATACCGGAAGGGTCGCTACAAGGGTCTTGCCTTCACCGGTCTTCATCTCGGCGATCTTACCCCCGAAAAGGACGGCCCCGCCCATTATCTGGACATCAAAATGCCTCATACCGATAGTCCGTTTGGCTGTCTCCCTGACCACTGCGAATGCTTCAGGCATAAGCTGGGCAGGGCTTTCGCCGTCCGCATACCTCTTCTTAAACTCGGCTGTCTTTACCGGGAGCTCCCCGTCAGATAATGCACTTATATTTTCTTCCAGCCCGTTTACCAGCCTTATCAGGTCTTCATACTTTTTAAGGTTCTTTCCTTCTCCGGCCTTAAGTAATTTTGCCAATCTTGAAAACATTAAACACTTCCTATTGTAATTCTTTATGTATCAGATGGTCGGCTCTATAAGCCCATAATCGGAATCTTTCCTCTTATAGACTACTGCCGTCCTCTCTGTCTCCGAATTTATAAAAACGAAGAAATCATGACCGATAAGCTCCATCTGTATTACCGCTTCTTCGGGTGATATGGGCTTTAATGTAAAGGTCTTTGTCTTGACGATGGAATCCCTTATCTTGTCCTCGATATTTTTAGATTCCCCGGTTCCCAGCTTGCCGATATCGGCAGCTACTTCTTCCCGGAAGTGATTTTTCCTTCTCCTTTTTATAAGCTTATCCCTGTATTTCTTTACCTGCCTTTCAAGCTTTGAGGCAGCTTTATCGATAGCTTCAAAGAAGTCGGACCCTGTATCTGTTACCCTTATGACCGAACCGGAAGCAAATACAGTAATCTCCGCTTCCTTATTCTCGCTTATCCTGGGGTTCTTCTCTTCCTTGAACTTGACCTCGATCTTGGTGGCGCGGTCCAAAAACTTCTCTATCCTGTTTTTTATCTTCTTTTCGGAATATTCCTTGATCTTTTCATTGAGGTCTACATTTCTCCCCTTCACGATATACTCCATTAGCGTCCTCCTTCTTTTTTTTGACAAATTGGGCCTGGGCCAAAGATTTATAAACTACAATATTTTCACTTTTTTTGCAAAATATCCCCGTTCATCAGTGGCCAGGTCAAATTCCACTTCCTGGCCCTTTTCCAATTTTCGGAACCCCTCCGACTGTATGCAGGAATGGCTTACAAAAACTTCCGCTTCTCCCATTGGCGTATCATGGCACTTTAAAAAGCCAAAGCCCTTTTCCGGACTGAACCACTGTACTTTCCCCTTAAGCTTATCCATTATGCCCTCCTGGCAAGTGTAAGTAAATATATGTTTTTAGCCCCTGCCCGCCTGGCCATGAGGCATATCTCATTAAGGGTACTCCCCGTCGTCCAGACATCATCTATAAGGAGGATATTCTTGCCCTCCCATGCCAGGCAGTCCCTCAGCTTATAGCAGTCAAGGATATTTGTCTTCCTTTCCCAGAAACCCAGATTCCCCTGGCGCTCCGGGTCCCTTATCCTCATTATATTTGCCGCAAAGGCAATTTTTTTATCATTTGAGAAACTTCCGGCAAGAATGTCCATATGCTCTCCCGGTACCGTATCTATAAGATCTATCTCTTTTCCGTAAAAATACCGGTCATAGACATGGGACAGGAATCCGGTCAGTATATCTTTTAATCCATAGATCCTTTTGTATTTGAACTCTCTTATGACCTTTTTCATATTCCCGGTATAAAGTGCATATGACCTGTGGGAAGTAAAATGAAAGCTACCTTCCCTGCATGCACTGCATATCCTGATACCGGGGGCGGATAAAGGTATGCCGCAGAAGCTGCAGGTCTCCATCCTGCTTAGGGTTTTTATGGAATTAATACACTCCGCACAGAGACTGCCGGCCGATATTTTCCCGCAGACTACGCATACCGGCGGTATGGCCATGTCTTTTAGAAGATCAGTTATACTTGCCTTTAACAATTCAGGTTATGTATTATTCTTCCTCGGTCTTTTTCCTATCAATATCTATTATTTCATTTGACATTATCTTTACCGAAGGATGTATCTTAATGCCATCCTTGATAATGCTTTTAGAGCCTATCACTGCCTTTTCCAGGACCGATGCATTATCCTTTATCTCGGACCCATATCCTATTATGGCACCAATAAGGGATGCGTCTTTTCCGATATACCCGCTGCCCCATTTTATTCCCCGGTAAAGTATGGCCCTTTCATCTACAGTAGTATTATTACCCAGTATTATGGGCCCATAAAGCTTGGCACCCTTTTTTATAGTGCAGTTATCACCGATGCAGACTGGCGGTATTATGGTCACATCTTCCTGTATATTGCAGTTTTTACCTATCCATACGCCTTCCTTTATCTTCTTGCCGGCAATTTCCACTTTTACCTTCCCCTCCAGGGCATCAAAATTTCCCTGCTGGTATTCGTCCAGGCTGCCTACATCATTCCAGTACTGCTTATGCTTATATCCAAAATATGGTATATCCTTTTCCAATAGTTCCGGAAACAAGTTCTTTCCAAAATCATAAAACTGCCCCCTGGGAGGCATGAAATCAAATACTTCCGGTTCAAAGAAATAGATGCCGCTATTAGCAAGATCAGACTTTGCCTCTCCGCTTAAAGGCTTTTCCTGGAAACCGGTTATTCGCCCATTGCGGTCAAGTATCACCACTCCATATTGGGAGGTATCTTCAACTTCGGTAAGCACCAGGGTAGCTACGCCCTTTTTCTCCTTGTGGTATTTATAAGCGCTGGAAAGGTCTATATCCGTAAGGGCATCTCCCGACATTATAAGCACACTCTGGCCCTCAAAGAAATCCTCTACATTCTTGACTCCACCGGCTGTGCCCAGGAGTTCTTTCTCAAAGGAATAGACTAGATTAATGCCCCATTTAGAACCATCCCCGAAATGGTTCTTTATCTCATCAGGGAAATAATGGAGATTGCATACTATATCCTTGAAGCCATGCTTTGCCAAAAGGCTTATGATATGCTCCATTACCGGCTTGTTTACTATGGGAGCCATTGGTTTTGATATCAGGTCCGTAAGGGGCCTTAGTCTTGTACCCAGTCCTGCTGCCAGGACCATTGCCTTCTTATTTGCCATATCCTACCTTTAAACTACTTTTGTCTACTATCAAATATCTTTTTTATGTTTTTGTCAAATGGCTGATAGATTACATCTGCTTCAGTCACAATAGCAGAAATATTTTCTGCCGGGGCTACATCAAAAGCGGGGTTTTTTACCGGCATATATTCAGGTATTATGGGATTTCCCATCACTTCCCTTACTTCCTTTTCATTCCTCTGCTCAATAGGTATGCCTTCCCCGCTGGAAGTATCCGTATCTATTGTGGAAAGAGGCGCTACTATGAAGAAGGGAATGCCATAATGTCTGGCCAGGACCGAAAGTCCCAGGGTACCTATCTTATTGGCGCTGTCGCCATTGGCAGCTATCCTGTCTGCCCCTACCACTACTGCATCCACTTCGCCTTTAGACATATAATAACCGGCCATATTATCTGATATAATAAAGAAAGGTATTTTTTCCTGGTGCATCTCCCAGGCAGTAAGCCTTGCTCCCTGAAGGAAGGGCCTGGTCTCATCCACGATGACATTTTCTATCCTGCCTTCCTTATGAAGGCTCCTTATAACTGCCAGGGCCGTTCCGTATCCTGAGGCAGCCAGCGCTCCCGCATTACAGTGGGTAAGTACTTTTAGCTTCCCCGGTATATCCTTTAAGGCTTTCAGGCCATTATCACCCAGCCTGTAATTTATCTTTAGGTCTTCTTCTTCTACTATCTCAGCTTCCCGGACCAGCTTTTCGGTGATGCCCTCCACATCAAGTCCGCTATTCTCTTCTATTACCTTTTTCATGCGGTCAAGCGCCCAGAATAAGTTTACGGCTGTGGGGCGGGTCTTTGAAAGCTTTCTTATCTTTTCATCCATAAAGGACAGGAATTCTTCCTTATTTGAACCATCAAATTCCAGGGCTGCTATAGCCGCCCCATATGCAGCCGTCACCCCTATGGCAGGAGCTCCCCGCACTACCATCTCTACAATTGCCTCGCAGATCTCGGCGGTATTGGTGCAGTTAAAATATACTTCTTCAAATGGAAGCTTTCTCTGGTCTATAAGCTTAAGTACGGGTCTTTCCCAGATCATGGTACATACATTAGAATCCCCTGAATATTTGCTTAAGTTCCCATTTCCCATGATTCCAGGTATTCCTCCTGTTCAGGTGTCAATGTGTCTATCTCCACTCCCATGCTTTCAAGCTTGAGCCTGGCTATTTCCTTATCTATTTCTTCAGGAACCACATAGACTTTCTTTTCCAGCTTCTTATTGTTCTCATATATATATTTTGCAGAAAGAGCCTGGTTGGCAAAGCTCATATCCATGACGCTGGCAGGATGCCCTTCAGCTGCTCCAAGGTTTACCAGCCTTCCCTGGGCCAGCACATATATCCTCCTGCCGTCTTTCATGAGATATTCTTCAACAAACGGCCTTACTTCCCTTACTGATGTGCTATTTTTCCTAAGGTAGCCCAGGTCTATCTCGGCATCAAAATGTCCCGAGTTGGCTACGATAGTCATATCTTTGCAGTTTGACAGGATATCTTTTCCTATTACATTCTTGTTTCCGGTAACTGAAAGGAATATATCGCCTGCCTGTGCCGCTTCGGTATTTTTCATCACATCAAAGCCATCCAGCTTTGCTTCTATGGCTCGAATGGGATCGACTTCAAGCACTATTACTGATGCTCCCATACCGGCAGCCCTCATGGCAACTCCCCTTCCGCACCAGCCATAACCGACTACTACGAATTTTTTTCCTGAAAGAAGCATATTGGTTGCCCGGAGTATCCCGTCTATGGTGCTCTGACCGGTACCGTACCTATTATCAAAGAAGTGTTTGGTCTTGGCATCATTTACGGCTATTATTGGATAATGCAGCACTTTATTGATCTCCATGGATTTTAGCCTTATGACTCCGGTAGTGGTCTCCTCTGTACCGCCATATACATTATCCAGCAGGTCTTTTCTTTTGCTGTGTATGGTAGATATGACATCTGCCCCGTCATCCATAGTTATCTGGGGACCCATATCCAGGACGCTGTCTATATGGGAATAATATGTATTATTATCTTCTCCCTTTATGGCAAATACACTGATGCCATAGTCTTTTACCAGAGAGGCAGCTACATCATCCTGGGTTGAGAGGGGATTGGATGCGCATAAAGCCGGATTGGCTCCACCGGCCTTAAGCGTCCTCATAAGATTTGCCGTCTCTGAAGTAACGTGAAGGCAGGCCCCTACATTGACTCCCTTAAGGGGCTTTTTGGCTTCAAAATCTTCCCGTATATCCCGGAGCACAGGCATATCCCTGTCTGCCCACTCTATCTTATTTTTTCCCTGTCCCGCAAGTCCGGGATCTTTTACATCATAATCCATTAAATTACCTTTCTTTTATATAGATTCTACTTTGTCCTAGCTTAATAGACAAAAACCATAAGTATTTGTTTTTGTCTATTCCGATCATATCAGTCAAGTTTTGCAAGCTCTTTTTTAAGAGACTCTATCTTTACCACCGGTGTTGGATCTACCCCGGTTAGGATGGCATGATAAACGGTGGCAATATCTCCCAGGTACAGGGCGGACAATGCCCTTGCCAGTTTAGATCTTCCTTCGACCGGTATCTGGATAATACTTCCCACATTGCCGGAAAGCTGATCCAGGGTAACATCTATCCTGGCCTTTATCTTGGGGGTCTCATCCGGGTCCCTGAAAGTTATGACTGCAAAGTCCTTTGTAATGTCCGAAAGCCTTTCCCAGCCGACAGTCTCATTATGGTTCAGCTCTGCAAAATTATGCCACCAGCAGGGGGTCTTTCCATTTTCATTTACTTCGCATTTCAGCCTGTAAGCCAGTGCTGCATAGATCCCTTCGGTACCGTAGACTATAGGCAGCCTGTCACCTATTTCCACCGCCAGTTTCTTGGCAGGGTTTTTTGCAATAGGCGTATTGCGGTTATATATAACTGATCTTTCTTTTATAAGATCAAGGGCTTCTTCCTCATCATCCTTATCTATATCTATGAGTCCCAGCTTATCCAGGGCCAGATAGGCAGGATAGAAAAGGTACCCTATGGCTCCCCTGGGCTGTAGGCCTGAAGGTATTTTTATCATATTATAGCCGGAGCTGGAAGCCAGTTTTTCCAGCTTGCCGCCTGAACATTCAATAAGGACGCGGCAGCCCCGCTCTATAGCCTGGTTAAGCGCAGATATGGTCTCCTCGGTATTTCCGGAATAGCTTACAGCCATTACCAGCCAGCTTTCACCCACAAATGCGGGAAGGTTATAGCCTTTTACCACTTCTACCGGTATTTTTACCTCATCAGCAATTAATGCCTTTATTATATCCCCGGAAAAGCCTGAGCCGCCCATACCAAGTACGGCCAGGCCCTTAAGCTCCTTTCCCGATAAGCCTGAGAGATCGGTCTCAGCCATTATATCTTTTGCTCCTGACAGCTGACCATAAAACTCTTCTTCTGCCTTGAGCATTCCCTCAGGGTCTATGTCATTTATTTTATTAAGATCATCCAAATCGTTCATCTAATTTCCTTTCATGAAACAATATTTTTTATTAAGGCTCTGCCTAAAGCTTATCCATTATACTTTTACCCAGTTTCTGGAGTCTTGCTGAACTTTCTGGACTGTCGCCTTCGCTATATATCCTAACCACCGATTCCGTACCTGAAGGCCTTATCATGACCCAGTTGTATTCATCCAGGGGATATTTAAATCCATCTATAGTTATTACTTCTTCTACGCCTGTATCTTTTAATATTTTAGGAATGCCGCTTTCCAGTATTTCTACCAGCTTTTCTTTTCTGGCTGCATCTATCCCGTAATCTGTCCTCATAAAATCAAAGAAGCCATATTCTTTATAAATATCTTCCAGTATCTGGTTGGCTGTCTTTTTCTCCCGGCATATAAGCTCCAGAAGCCTGAGCCCCATTATAATGCCGTCACGTTCCGGGATATTTCCATAAGACCATAGTCCTCCGCTTTCCTCGCCGCCCATTATAACTCCGCCTTCCAGGATCTTTTCCCCGATATATTTAAACCCTACCGGTGTGGTCTCCAGTTCCAGCCCGTTTTTGGCACAGATCCTGTCGATTATGGATGAAGTAGTCACTGTCTTTATGACCCTTCCCTTAAGGCCTCTTCTATGGGAAAGGTCCCGGAGCACCATGGCAAATATGTGGTGGGAGCTTATATAATTTCCCTCACCGCCCAGGGCGCCTATCCTGTCTCCGTCACCGTCCAGGCAGATGCCGAACTCGCATCCGGCACTTATTAGCTTTGCGATGGCGCCATTTAAGTTATCCCCGATGGGTTCCGGGTTTATGCCGCCGAAACCGGGGTTCAGCTGGGAATTTATGGTAATAATATTTTTTGCCTCAAATTTATCCAGGATGCGGGGAAAGATCGACTGTGATGCTCCGTACATAGGATCAAAAAGGAGCTTGAAGTCAAAACCCTTCAAAATATCCATTTCTACCTGGCCCAGGGTATGCTCTATATATTCACCGGTAAAATCATCTATAGTGATATTCTCCGGTTTGGACCCTCCATCTACTAAAAGGGATTTAAATCTTCCCGGATCATTATTTACTTCTTCTACAGATCTTTCGATATCGCCTATGATGTCAATGGTAGCCGACCCGCCATAAGGCCCCTTTATCTTATAGCCATTATAGTAGTAGGGATTATGGCTGGCAGTTATCATGATCCCCAGGTCAGCCTTCCTTTTTACCACCGCTGCAGAAAGCGTAGGAGTGGGGGTTATTTCTTTTGCCAGTATCACTTTTATATCATTCAGACTGTAAATATCTGCAGCTGCGGCGGCAAAGCGGTCAGACATGAAGCGGCTGTCAAATCCTATAACTACCAGGGGGACCTTATCTTTTACTTTTGATTTTATATACAGGGCAACTCCCTGGCTTACTATCCGGACCCTTTCCATAGTAAAGTCCTCGGAGATGACTCCTCTCCAGCCGTCAGTACCGAACTTTATTTTTTGGGTATTCATCTTGTTTTTTCCTGCTTTCCAGATACCTGATTATTATTCCTGACTTTTTAATAGATCATAATCAGCTTTTACCATGAGGTCCACCAGCCGGGTAAAGCTTACCCTGGGTTTCCACCCCAGGACCTTTTTAGCCTTTGTGCTGTCCCCAACCAGGAGGTCGACTTCTGCCGGCCTCAAGAAACGGGGATCCAGCTTTACATAATCTGTATAATCCATTTCCAGGCACTTGAATGCTGCATCTACCCATTCCCTTACGGTATGTGTCTCTTCTGTGCTTATCACATAATCATCAGCTTTGTCCTGCTGAAGCATCATCCACATGGCTTCTACATAATCCCTGGCATAACCCCAGTCTCTCTTGGAATCCAGATTTCCCATATATAGTGCATCTGCCATGCCCAGCTTTATCATGGCTGCATGATAGGTCACCTTCCTGGTAACAAATTCAAGCCCCCTGCGGGGTGATTCATGATTAAAGAGTATCCCGCTGGAGCAGTGCATATCATAACTTTCCCTGTAGTTTACCGTCATATAGTGGCCGTAGACCTTGGCAACCCCATAGGGACTCCTGGGATAAAACGGTGTTGTCTCTTTCTGGGGGACTTCCCTTACCTTGCCGAACATCTCAGAGCTTGATGCCTGGTAAAACTTTATATTCCTGTCAAGATGCCTTATGGCCTCCAGCATCAGGGTAACGCCGATCCCGGTACACTGCCCTGTAAATACGGGCTGGTTCCAGGAGGTGGGCACGAAAGACATGGCTGCCAGATTATATACTTCATCAGGCTTTGACTCTTTAAGTGCATCAATTATGGAAAGCTGGTCCAATAGGTCAGCCTGTACGAATTTCAACTTATCCTTTATATGCTCTATCCTGTTAAAATTCTCTACCGAGGATCTCCTTACCATGCCATAGACTTCATAACCTTTTTCCAGCAGAAATTCTGCCAGGTATGAACCGTCCTGTCCTGTTATTCCTGTAATGAGAGCTCTCAATGCATCCCCCTTGCTTTCTAAGGTTTAATATAAAAAATGACCTAAAACTTTATCTGGCCTTCTTCAATGGCAGAGTTGATATTTATCTTTATTCCATTTTCCAGTATGTTTTGTCCCTGTATGACTGTATTATCCCCCACTACTGAAAGTCCCCCTATATGGACATCTTCCCCCAGCTTCACATTATGGGATATTATGGAATCGGTTATGGTGCATTTTTTACCGATGGTGCAGTTGTCAAATATTACCGCCCCCGATATTTTAGAGCCTTTGCAAATGCGGCAGTTCCTGCCAATAACCGAAAGGGGTGCCACTCTGGCTCCCTTTTCGATGACAGTCCCTTCTCCCACTACCAGGGGTCCCGACTGGAAGCTTCCTTCCTCGAACTTTACATCCTTCCCCAGATATATCTCATCTTCTAGCTCGGGATATGGATAAGAGTATTTTATTTTACCCAGGGCTATATCATGATGGGCAGCCAGGTATTTTTCCGGTGTCCCCACATCTAGCCAGTAGTCATTTGATACATAGCCGTATACTTTATAGCCTTCCTTTAGGGCCCTGGGGAAAAGGCCCCTCTCGAATGAATATTTTTCTCCAGCGGGAGCCATCTCCATCATATGGGGCTCTATCATATATGTGCCGGCATTTATAAGGTTGGTGACTATCTGGTCCGTGCCCGGCTTTTCCAAAAATTCCTTGACCCTGCCTTCATCATCTATGGGTACCAGGCCATATGCCGAAGGGTCTTCCACAGGTGTAAGGGATATGGTTATATCTGCTTTTTTCTCCCTGTGAAACTTCTGCATACCTGTAAGGTCCAGGGAGGTGAGGATATCGCCATTAAAAACCATAAAGGGTCCTCCCCCGAGATGCTCCCCGACATTTTTTACTCCCCCGCAGGTGCCCAGCGGGCTTTCCTCGGACACATAAGTAAGGTCCAGGCCGAATTTCTTCCCATCATCAAAATAATCGGAAAATATGCTGGGAAGGTAGCAGGTAGAAAAAATGATCTCAGTAAGTCCGTGTGATTTAAGCCAGTTTACAAAAGTATACATAAAGGGCCTGTTAATAAGGGGGAGCATGGGTTTGGGATTGAGGTAAGTTATGGGCCTCAGCCTTGTTCCCTGTCCTCCCACAAGTATTACTGCCTTCAACTTTGATTTCCTTTCCCTTTACTTATCTTTTCCCTCCACCAGTCAAGGATATCGCCCAGCGAATCCTCCAGGGTGTACTGGGGCTGCCATCCGGTCTCGGTGACCAGCCTGGTATTGTCCCCGAATACGGTTGGTATGTCAATCGGCCTGAATCTATCCTTGTCCAGCCTTATCTCGATATCCTCCCTGGTCGACAGGGCAATGAGCATCTCCAGCAGGCTTGATATCTTTACCGGATTTCCGGAACATACATTATATGCCCGGCCCGGCTTTCCTTCATTCATTATATGCCAGTAAGCCTTTGCCACATCCCTGACATCAAGAAAATCCCGGCTGGAATCCAGGTTCCCTACCATTATCACAGGCTCCTGTTTCCCTGCCTCTATAAGAGCTACCTGCCTGGCAAAGTCGGAACAGACAAAGCCTTCCGATTGGCCGGGGCCGATATGGTTAAATGACCTGGTTATCATTATCTTTGATCCATAGGCCTTATGATACATGGAAGCTAAAAAATCAATAGCAGCCTTGCTGACTGCATAGGGGTTCTCTGGATATATCCTTTCAGATTCCTTAATGGCATTACCCTCGGTGATCTCGCCGTATATCTCTGCCGTGCATACTACCAGCATACTGGTCTCCGGACTTAGGCTCTTTATGCTCTCCAAAAGGTTTATTCCGGAAAAGACATTGGTCCTGAAAGTGTCTACAGGCTCCTCCCAGGAGCGCTTTACCGAACTCTGGGCTGCCAAATGGTATACCTGGTCAGGCTTTATCTTTTTTATTATCCTGTCAACTTCCTGCCTGTCGGTAAGGTCTGCTTTTTCTTCTGCCAGGCTGGAGCCGCTGATTTTCAGGCCGCTCTTGCATCTGGCAAGGTCCACGCCAAAAAAATCATGGTTTCCTTCAAGTGAAAGGTATTCTATAAGGTGCTTTCCGGCAAATCCCGAAAGACCGGTAATAAGTATCCTCAAATCAGGCAATCTCCTAAGGTTTTTTCTTTTTACCTATTTTAATATAAAACGGTATTATAACAAACACAAATATGGGGGCAAATTATGCTTTTACGAGGCTTTTTAAGGCTGCTGCCAGGAACCTGAATCCCAGGGCAAGCAGAATAAATGGCATAAGGAGCACCCTTGATGTCCCCCGGTAGTTTTTCCAGAAGAAATAGAATACGCTTTTCTGCATCCTGAAGCTTGCCCTTATCTGGGCCCGCCTGCTTTTTTTATGGCGGGATGTTTTTTTGCGGCTGCTGCCGGCTATATGGTGGAGAACCTCTGCATAGGGCATATAATGTACTTCCCATCCTTTTTGCCACATGCGGTAGCAGAAGTCGATGTCTTCCACATACATAAAGTATTTTTCATCAAAGGTCCCTGTGTCTTCCAGGGCTTTTCTTCTTATCATCATGCAGGAGCCTGATACCCAGTCAACCTTGAAGGGCTGGTCCCGGCTTATATCCATAAGCTTATATTTGCGTGTGACCGGATTATTGGGATAGATGTGGGCCAGGAGTGTGTGGACGGCAGCATCCTTAAATGAGGGGAAGGTACGGCAGGAATACTGTATGGTCCCGTCGCTATTTAGTATCCTTGGGCCGGTAATTCCTACATTAGGGGTTTTATCCATATATTCTATTAGCTTGTCTATGGAGCCCTCATATACTTCGCAGTCTGCATTTATCAAGAGGATGTACTCCGAGGAGGATGCATCTATGCCCTGGTTTACGGCAGCGGCAAATCCCCTGTTCTGATTATTAGCTATAAGGTGGATTTCAGGATAGTTTTTACGGATATGTTCTGCTGTGCTGTCTGTAGAAGCATTATCCACCAGGATTATTTCATATCCATCCTTAGGGGGATTCTTATATATGGAATCAATGCATTCGGATATATATCCCAGGCTATTGTATGTGACTATTATTATGCTTATATATTTTATTTTTACTCCGGGCTAATATATTTCTTTTTTAGTTTTTCAAAGACTTTTTCAGAATAGATCAAAGGTACTCCTTGCTCGATCTTGGCTTCAGCTTCATCTAATTTTCTATATACTTCTGATAAGTAAAATTGGTTTTCTTTGTCGGTAATACTCATAATAAACAATAAATAAATCTTTTAGTGTAATTTAGCATCCATAATAAATTCTGTAAATAAGCTGACCTTCCTGGAATCTTCCGGATCGAATAGAAATGGCTTTAAATCCTTTGCCAGCTTATCCATATCATTTATTTTACAGAAATCCACAAGTCTTTTTCTTAGCTCCTTCCCATCACTTATATCCAGCCTTTCTTTAAGATACCCGTAATCCGGGACAGTCTTTCCCAGAAGGAACACCACATCAAAAAAATCCCTTCCCATAGTCCTTTTACGGTTAAAGATGGCAGATATCTTCTGGGAAAGTAGTAATGACGATGGAGCCGCGAGGATAGGGGTAAATATATCAAATTTATTCAGGAAAGGTTTTTCCGGCAAATAATCATATTCTTGTGGTTCCGAATCAAATCGGAGATCGACATTTTCTTTCTTATGGGGAGTCAATAAAAAGTCATACATTATGTCATGGATCTTTATATAACTCCTGAAGGCATTATTGTAATTATTCCTAATACTCAGATTGTAGCCCTCAAGCTTCATCTTTGCTTTTATGATTTTTACCAGATCTTCAAAGTCATCTACATTTAGTCCCCTGTTGTCAAAATCAAGGTCTTCCGAGAACCTCTTATTCGAGTGAAGCATCCTTATAGCAGTGCCTCCGATAAAGACCAGGTTCCGGGCATAATCGGAAGAATATACTATTTCCAGGATCTTGTACTGGAGGTATTCCCTGAGGATGTTTTTCTTAAAAGGCTTTAGATTTTCAGGGTAATAGGACTGTATCTGTTCAAGGTCAAGCATTTATGTGCTCCCATAATCTGTGTATTGCAGACGATAACCTTTTATTATTATATAGCTTGAGATAATCAAATAATCTTCTTTTATCGATTATTTCAGTAAAATTAGCGTGGCTTATCCTCAGACTATCGAAATCATCAGGATTCCTAAGATTTGGCTTTAAATAAAACAAATCCAGCACAGCCTTTTCAGGTGATGCTATCTTAAATACTTTTTTATTATGCTCTTCTATCCTGTATGCGAAAAAAAGACTGTTTTTTACCTTCTGGTATCCGAAAGCTGCTACAGGTGTCTTAAATGAATTTGTCTTCCTGGTGGAGACAGAGGTAATCAAATAAACGCTTTCTGGAATTAATCCATAATATGAAAGAGCAGTCTCCAGGGAGACATAGGAAGGACTGTATATCCTGTTGGCAATTTCATATAAAGTCCTGTCATCTGCCTTAAGGTCTGAAAAGATATAGTATCCCTTTACCAGCTTCTTTATATAATCCTTTTCCTGCCATTCATTTAACCGGCGCCTGTAAAATACTCCTTCAGATGTTTTCTCTATATCCTTTATAGAAAAAACAGTCATGCCTTTTAATCTGTCTTTTAATTCTATATACTTCATAATATTTCTTAAAAATGTTATTTTTAGCATTTTTAAGAAATATTATAGCATAGAAGTTTAAAATATAGAATTCAGGACTCTAAGAAATATTAAAATATTTCTAGTTATTCTATCCAAAATGTTTTTTTATAATGCTCATCAATAAACCTGGGCAAACTCTTTAGAGGAGGTGCTAGATCTAAGGTTTGCTGCCTGTTTTTCTGCTTCTATTGATTCAGTTCTTTATTTATTCTTTTTATAAATCCTTCCAGCTTCTCCAGTCCCTTATCAAGATCATCTTCCTTAAGCAGTATATCCAGTATCTTGCTCCCCATTATGATTCCGTCGCATTTATCCTTTATTGCCTTTACCTGCTCAGGTGTGGAGATGCCGAAACCGACTGCCAGGGGAAGGCTGGTAACTCTTCTCAGTCTGGTGAGGAATTCCTCCAGCTCACCAGATAGTCGGCTCCTTACCCCGGTAACACCTTTTAGCGAAACGCAGTACACAAATCCATTGCCCGCATTTCCGATGGCTTCCAGCCTTTTATCATCAGATGCAAGGGAAGCTATCATGATATTATCTATACCGCTATTTTTAAAGTATTTACTATAATCACCATATTCCTCCACAGGAAGGTCGGGTATGATGACCCCATTGGCACCGGCACCTGCGGCATTCGATAAAAATCTTTCAACCCCGTATTTGTAGACCATATTGAAATAGACCAGTATTGCTATGGGAGTACTGCTTGTCCTTCTTATATCCCTTATTGCTTCAAAGACCTTATCGGTATTAATGCCATTCTCAATAGCTATTTTAGAAGTCCTCTGGATCACAGGCCCGTCAGCCAGGGGATCGGAAAAAGGTATGCCTATCTCTATGATATCGGCTCCGGCATCATCCAGGAGCTTATAAGTTGCCATAAAGCCTTCCATATCCGGGTAACCGCAGGTCAAAAATGGGATGAATGCTTTTTGGCTTTTGGCTTTAAGGTCTTTAAATGTTTTTTCTATTAAGCTATTACTATTTTTCGTATTATCTTAATTTTCCTATTCCTGTTTATTATCTATATCCTTATCTCCCCTGCCGGAAAGATTTACCACTATTATTTTGTCCCTTCCCAGCTTCGGAGCAAGCTTTGCCGTATATGCCAGCGCATGGGCGCTCTCATAAGCAGGTATTATACCTTCGGTCTCAGAAAGGAGCCTGAATGCATCCAGGGCTTCACCATCCTCTATGCTCACATATTCAGCTATCCCCTGCTCCTTAAGATAGGAATGCTCCGGTCCCACACCCGGATAATCAAGTCCGGCAGATATGGAATATGCTTCCTCTATTTGTCCATATCCGTCCTGGAGGACATAGCTGTGTGCTCCGTGGAATACGCCCTTTTCCCCGTGGCCCAGGGTAGCTCCGTGCTCGCCGGAAGCAACTCCTTTCCCCCCGGCTTCTACTCCTATAAGTTTTACTTTCCTGGCATCTTCAATAAATGGATGGAAGATGCCTATGGAATTGCTGCCGCCTCCCACACAGGCTATTATATGGTCTGGAAGCCTTCCCTCTTTTTCTATTATCTGTTCCCTGGTCTCTTCCCCGATTATCTTCTGGAAATCCCTTACCATGACCGGATATGGGTGGGGCCCTACAACCGAGCCCAGAAGGTAATAGGTATCATCCACATGGGATACCCAGTACCTCAGGGCCTCATTTACGGCATCCTTTAGAGTCTGGCTGCCGGATGTGACCTCGATGACTTCCGATCCCATAAGCTTCATCCTGAACACATTGGGAGCCTGCCTCTCGATATCTTTTGCACCCATAAACACTTTACATTCCAGGTCAAATAATGCTGCTGCAGCAGCTGTGGCCACTCCATGCTGTCCGGCCCCGGTCTCAGCGATTATATGCTTTTTGCCCATCCTCTTTGCCAGGAGGCACTGGGCTACAGTATTATTTACCTTATGGGCTCCAAGGTGGCACAGGTCCTCCCTTTTGAGATATACCCTGGCCCCTCCCAGCCTGTTTGTCAGGCTCTGGGCAAAATACAGGGGGGTGGGACGGCCCACATAGTCTTTCAGATACATGGAGAGCTCATTCTTGAAATCCTCATCTTCCCTGTATCTAAGATAACTTTCCTCAAGCTCTTTTAAGGCATGCATGAGTATTTCCGGGACAAACATACCCCCGAAATCGCCAAAATACCCTGATGTGCCGTACTGTTTATTTTTCTTATCCGTCATATCCGGTCCTTGTCCAGTCTTTAAAAACCTTTTACTGTTTTTATAAATCTTTTTACCATCTCCAGGTCCTTTACCCCGGGTGAGGCTTCCAGCCGTGAGGATGCGTCTACTCCAAATGGCCCCAGGATCTCAATAGCTTTTCCAGCATTGCCGTGATAAAGGCCTCCTGAGACTATAAGCTTCTTTGGCTCTACTATGCCTTTTACCTTCTCCCAGTCGATAGTCCTTCCTGTGCCTCCGTACTGGTATTTATCATAACTGTCCAGCAGGATATAGTCTGCATATTCAAGGTATTTCCTGGCAATACCTGACGCTTCCTGGCTTCCAGTTTTTTTTAGCCTTAATGTTTTTATTATTTTTACTTCTCCTGCTGCATCCTTAAGCTTCCTTATATGGTCCAGGCCCTCATCACCTGAGAGCTGCACATAGTCCAGGCCGAGGTAATCTATATGGCTCTTTATTTTTTCCACTTTCTCATTGACAAATACCCCTGCCCTGTAGATATTACCCGATCCTTTAAGGATCCTTTTAGCCTGGCCCAGCTGGATCCTGCGGGGGCTGTCAGTTGAGAATATAAATCCTATGCAGTCTGCACCCATTTTGGCAATAGCTTCCGCATCACTTTTTTTATTTATCCCGCATATCTTGGTCCAGGTCATCCTAGGCTAGGCCCCTTTCTTTAAGGCCAAAGCCAAGCCGGGAAAGTGTTTCCCCCAGCATTGGGCTGGACATAAAATGGGTGCCGATAAGGAAATTGTTTACTCCCATCCCGCACAATCTTTCCATGTACTGGATATCGCCTACGCCGCTCTCACATACTATAGTCCTATCTTCTATCATGTCCCTGGGCACATCTTCAAGTACGGATATGATATGCCCGCTATCTACTTTCATCTCCTTAAGGTCGCGGTTATTAATGCCTATAAGCCCTGCCCCCATATCCAGGATCTTTAAAAATTCTTCACGGTGATGAGTCTCCACCAGTACGTCCAGGCCTATCTCCCCGGCATATTCATATAATCTTTTTAGCTTGCCGAGACCCAGGAGGGACTTTATAAGGAGTATGCAGTCAGCTCCAAGGACCGCGCTCTCATATACCTGCTTCTGGCTGAATATAAAATCTTTTCGCAGGATGGGCAGCGTGGTTCCTTTTTTTGCCTTCTTGACATCACTGCCGTCTCCCTTAAAATATATCTCTTCTGTAAGCACCGAGATACCGGAAATAAATCCTGGAAATCTGCCGTATGTGGATGCGGTATATTCAATATCAAGATCAGCATTTATGATGCCCCTGGATGGCGAAGCCTTCTTTATCTCGGCTATTATATTGACCCTGTCCCTATCCATATTTCCCAGGAATCCCCTGCAGGCATCAAGCCTTAGATCTTCTTTTATATCAATACCGTGAAGGGACTTTTTCTTGCCTATAAGTATTTCTTTTAAGAACTTGTGGGCCACTATTCATTTCCTCCAGCCAGCTTATTGGATACCTCGATCAGTTTCTCCAGCTTTCCCAGGGCTCTTCCCTCATCTATAGACTGCTCGGCCATCCTTAAGCTATCCTCCATCCGGTCAGCCAGTTTTCCCGCGATTATAGCTGCCGCCGCATTCAAGACCGAAGTATCCCTCATGGGCCCCTTTAATCTTCCGGAAAGGATGTCTTTCATGAGTATTGCATTATGGCCTGCATCCCCGCCTTTAAGGTCTGCTATTTCTGCCCGCTTAAACCCCAACTTTGACGGGTCCAGCATATATTCAGTTATATAGCCATCCTCAAGATATACCACCTTGCTACGGGAAGCAGTTGAAAGCTCATCCATGCCATTCTCGCTATTAATGATAAATGCCCTCTCCACACCCAGGTTTTTTAATGCTCCTGCCATAATGCCCAGGAGGTTTACATCATATACTCCCAGGACCCTGCCATTTGCCATGGCCGGATTGGTTATGGGGCCAAGGATATTAAATACTGTCCTCATCCCCAGTTCCTGCCTTACCGGTGCCACATATTTCATGGCACTGTGAGCTGTGCGGGCATATATAAAACCCATGCCAGCCTTTTCTATGCATTCTGCTACCGCTTCAGGCCTCAGCTCTATCTTTACCCCGCAGCTTTCCAGCACATCAGCGCTGCCGCTGCGGCTGGAAACGCTCCTATTGCCGTGCTTGGCAATATTTACTCCAGCTCCTGCGGCAATAAATGCTGCCGTAGTCGAGATATTGAAAGTATTGAGCTCATCTCCGCCGGTGCCGCAGGTATCAACCAGGTCTTTTCCCTTTATTTCTACCTTTGCTGCTTTTTCCAGCATGGCCTCGGAAAAGCCGGATATCTCTTCAACTGTCTCACCCTTGATCTTTAAGGCAGTAAGGAATGCCGCTATCAGGGTATCGCTGACTCCCCCCTCCATTATGGCAGACATGGCTTTATAGGCTTCTTCCCTGGTGAGGTCCTTTGAATCTATGATCCTTGCAATATACTCTCTCATGCTTCTTTCCTTTTCATTCTATTACATCAACAGCCTTTAAGAGGGCTGCTGCCTTATTTAAAGTCTCCTGGTATTCATTTTCCGGGACCGAATCATACACTATCCCTGCTCCTGCCTGGACATATACCATACCGTCCTTTACTATGGCTGTTCTTATGGTAATGCAGCTGTCAAGGTTTCCGTCATAGCCAAAATATCCTACTGCTCCCCCGTAAGGACCCCGGCGGTCCGGTTCCAGGCCGCTTATGATCTGCATGGCCCTTATCTTGGGAGCACCTGACAGGGTCCCGGCAGGAAATACGCTTCTCAGGGCATCATATATGGTAGCATCCTTCTTTAGAGTCCCCTCTACATGGGATACCAGGTGCATGACATGCGAATACTTCTCTACCTTCATATAATCGCTTACTTCGACGCTACCATATTCACAGACCCTTCCCAGGTCATTGCGGGCAAGGTCCACCAGCATATTATGCTCCGCTATCTCTTTTTTGTCGCTCAAAAGGCTCTTTACCAGTTCTTCCTCCTCGGCCTCGCTGGCTCCCCTTTTCCTGGTGCCGGCTATGGGACATGTAAGCACCCTGTCCCCTTTTATCTTAACCAGGGGTTCCGGGGAAGCACCGATGACATTAAACTGTCCGAAATTGAAAAAATACATATATGGGGAAGGGTTTATGGATCTCAGCCCCCTGTAGATATTTATGGGATCCCGGCTGTCTTCTACGCTAAAGCGCTGGGAAAGTACGATCTGGAAAGCATCCCCGTCTATTATATGCTGCCTTATTCTATCCACTGCTTCCCTGAATTTGTCCGGGGAAAAATTTGATCTAAAAGCTGCCCCCTTGCCCTTTGCATCCCTTTTCTTGCTCAGGCTTACCGATAGCGAGGGGATGGTATTGTAGGCTATCTTTTTTTCCAGGGCTTCAATTCTTTCCATGGAAAGCTCATAGGCATCCTCCGGCATTATGCCGTCCCCTGTCTTTATGGTGGATATTATCTTCAGCCGGTTCATGAGATGGTCAAAAACTACTACCAGGTCCGTAAAGCAAAGAAGCATCTCGGGAAGACCGGTCTTATTGCCGGGGAGCTCTATATCCTCAAAGTATTTTACAAGATCATAGCTTAAATACCCCACGGCACCACCGATAAAATGATCCAGTCCGGGATCTTTATATAGCTTAAATCCCTGCATGATCTTATCTATTTCCTTTAGCGGCGAATCTGTCTTTGTGCCGGGTACCTGCTCCCCATTTTTAAGGTGCCTGAACATGCCGTCCTCCAGGACTGCCCTGCCCGAGCAGCCGATGCCGATAAAGGAATACCGGGACAGGTTTTTCGATCCTTCTATGCTTTCCAGCAGGAAGCCCTCATTATCCAGTCCGCACCCTTTAAGGAATATGGAAGTCGGGGTCTCGGTATCTGCCATATATTCCCTGTACACCGGGACCAAATTATATTCTTTTGATAATTCCAGGTATTTATCTTTTTCCGGGATATTCATATTATCCTTAAAAATAAAAGAGCATTTTCTTATTGCCTGCCTTTTAAAGAAAACACTCTCTTTTGCTATATTTGATTATTTGATACTTATTATGAGGTCATATTTTTTCTCAAAAAGAGTCTCTGGCAAGCGGTTATCCTAGCTTTGCCAGCATGAGTTATCTTTCAGCCACAGTATACGGCTTATAAGCTTTTTTGAAGGCCTATTACCAGTTTTTTTTGTCATTAGGCTTGTATCATCTGTTTCTAGATTTGGTTATAATATCACACTTACTGCTATTTTCAAACCGGTAAGCCTACCAGCAAAATACATCAGGGATAAGATCACTTTCTCAAGTATTTTCCTGGCTCAGGAATGTACTTTACTGGATCTGCCATACATCCTGTATCAATCCCTTTCCATGGTTCTTGACCCAGTACATAGCTTTATCTGATTTTTTTAGCAGGGAATATCAAGCGGACACTAAGCGCTTATTTATTATCTGATGAGGAGCAGCATGCAGCACATCTATGGTTTTTTATTGAAAAGAATATATCTGTATAAGATATGGATAGGATCATCCCTGCATATTATTTCTTCCAGTAAGACGTGAAGGCAACCCAGGTGTCTTTTATGAGGGTACTGAAATCCTGCCCATCCCTTATGCTCTCCGGCCACTTTGAAAGAAGGATATTTCTTCTGGCAGAAGCCCTGGAAAGGCTTATGCCGAATGTACTATCATATTCTTCCTTGATCTTATTTGCGATCCCGGGATCATCTTCCCCAGGGGCCTCCAAAATAATCCTGGAGATTATATCTGCAGAAAGGACCGCATTGTATATGCCGGCGCCGGTAATGGGATTGGAAAGGCCGGCAGCATCCCCTGCCAGTATAAACCTTCCCCTTGCCGGATTTTCCACCATACCAGATGAAGGAATAAGCCCGGCGGTTATTTTCCCCTGCGGTACGCTGTCCCTTATATTTCCAACCTTTATAAAGTCCATGGAAAATATCTTATTTTTAAACTCCCTGTATATTCCCTTCAGGTCAAGGCTGCCTGTCACCCTGTCATAGGGCGCTTCACATCCGATACCCAGATTTATGCTTTTACCCCTGGGAAACAGCCAGCCATAGCCTCCAGGGATTTCAGGGGAAAAAAAGACCATGGTCCTTTCTTTATCCCTTGCTTCCACCGGGATATTTTCATTAAGTCCCAGGACAAATCCTTCATTTATGCTGCTAATATATTTTCCAACCACAGAATCCGGCCCGTCGGCCCCCGCCACAAAACGGGAAGATATATGGATCTGGCTTCCTTTGCTTATAACTGTGGTGCTGATATGACCTTTTTCTTCGTTAAAGGATACGGCTTTAGCTTGATTTATGTATTTGCCCCCATTCTCCCGGAAACTTTCGATCAGCCATGAAGAAAATCTTTTACGGTCCAGCATAAAGCCTGGGGCCCTGGTAGTCTTTTCTTCCCTATAATCAATAAATGTAGACATGGAAGAGGTGATAAGGTCCACTCCGGCTATGGGAATGTCATAAAGCCTGCTGATGACGGAGGGCACATATTCAGCGCATCTTACCGGACTTCCGGCTGCCTTCTTCCTGTCGATAAGTATGGCATCAATACCCTGGCAGGCAAGATACCAGGCAAGACTGGCTCCCGCCGGCCCGGCGCCGATTATAAGTATGCTGCATTTTTTCCTCATATTGATCTTGTTAGATGATTTCATCATCCTTCATCTTTTATCTCCTGGTAAAAACTTTCCACTCCTAATTTATGTTATAAGAATTTTTGGTTGTTTTCCATAATTTAAGCCATTATCTGCAGCACCTTCTCCAGAAGATCCAGCTTGATATTGGTAAATCCTTCAAACTTACCCTTATAGGCATCTTCTTCCTTACCCAGGTCATAGCAGGTGGTGCTGTCGATATTCAAGAGTATTCCCGGTAGGTCTACCTTTTCAAAATCCTGCTTATGCTTATTATAAAAAGCCTCGCAGCAGCATCCGGCATAATATCTTATCCCTTTTCCCTTTAAGTCCACCAGGGTCTCATGCAGATGCTCATAGCTTACAATGGTCATATGTTTGATGCCATAGCGCTCCGCCAGATCCATAGTATCCCCTATGCTGCACTTACCGCATCGGTCACAGCCCTGCCCGTACCTGAACCGGCAGTCAGGCAACTTGGCGCAATATGGAAGCAGCATCATCTCTATCCTGTTTTTATCAGAAAAAGGTTTATGTACCATATAGATATCATTGAAATATTTAAGGGGTATGCCGTATTTTTTTAGGGCTGTCCGGTCAAAACAGTCCCTTACCACTCGCTTTATATCCCCCGCATCTATCCCGGATATGGGCTCGGGATATGCGGTAAAAAATTCCTCTATTATCTCTTCGGCGCATCCATCCTTTATGGAGATATTCTTAAGCCTTGATTCCAGGTCAAATACGGCCCGCCTGGGATATGCAAAGAAATCCCCGGTAAAGTAAAGGTTCTTGAGCTGTCCTTTTTTCATATCGATATTGGCCGAGCATTTTATGACATTTTTTTTGGATTTGGTTATAGCCTTAATATAATGCTGGCTCTTGTTTTCCCTTATCTTATATATATGCCGGTCGCTCTTAAAATAGGGGATCTTCTGTGCCAGAAGCTGTCTTTCCCTCTGGCTGAGCTCCCCGGAATAGGTCTCTATATCCAGCTTCTGGACTAAACCAGCAAGGATATTATCAATTATTTCTTTCCTCTGGGGAAGGGATCCCGCTTCACGGGAAAGCCATGTCACCCTATCTTTTAAGGAGTTTACCTCGCTATAGCTTAACTTCTCTATGGGGACCCTGAGGCACCTTAACATTATATCTATATCCAGGTCCACCAGGAGCGTACCCTGGAACATAAAGGCATTTCCCAGCGAAGTCCCCCCGGAGCCGGATATTTTGCGGCCGCCGCACTCGATATCATTCCTGGGCCTGAAGGCGCATCCTATGCCGAAGCGGCTTATGCCGGATGCCACAGCGCTGCAGAAAAGTCCGTAATAGTCTTCTACCTGCCTGATCTCGGGGAAAGCATCCCGGGTGGAATATATCTCCCAGCCTATATCTGTGGTATTCCAGTAAAGGGCTCCGCCTCCGGTGACCCTGCGGTTTACCTCTATACCCTTCTCCCGGCAATAACGGGGCCTGAGCTCTTTTTCCACTGCCTGGAACTGTCCTATAAGGGCAGCATGGGGATCAAAGCTTAAGAAGCGTATGGTATCAGGGGAGCTTCCCTCATGCCGGGCTTCCAGAATGGCTTCATCCAGGGCCATATTCTCAGCTGCACTAAGGCTTCCCGTGTCGATTACCCTGAACTTTTTCTTCATCTTGAGTTTAATACCTTGATCTCATAGTCTGAAGCTGATTCAGCCCAGTCGAAGTCTCCGGGAACACCGTTTACATCACAGAATTTTTCCCATACGGCACCGGCAGGAGCAGTCTTTAAATCTTCCAGGAAAGCCAGCCTGGAGAAAAAGTCATTATCTTCTTCAAATCCCCTCAGTCTTTCTGTGGGTTCCAGCAATGCATAAAGAAGCGCCTTATATATGGTCCTGGCACCCAGGGCCAGCGCACCTACCCTGTTTATGGAGCCGTCAAAGTAATCTGTTCCTATATATACCCTGTCCAGGGCTTTGGCCCTTACTATTTCCTGCATTATGGCAGTTATCTCTTCCGTAAGGATGGTCACATGATCGCTATCCCATCTTACACCCCGGCTGAGGTGAAGGAGTATTCCCTTTACAAAGGGAAGCGTGGCAGAGATCTTATCCGATACCAGTTCAGTGGGATGGAAGTGCCCGGTATCAAAGGTTATGAGCTTGTCTTTTTCCTTAGCATAGCCCAGATAAAACTCATTTGATCCCACTGTATATGACTCTATGCCGATCCCGAAAAGCTTGCTCTCCAGGGCATCCATCATATTTTCTTCCGGATAGTCTTTTTCGAAGATCTTGTCCAGAGAATCTTTTAGTATTTCCCTGTGCTCCAGCCTGTATACAGTATTATCCTTGGACCCGTCAGGTATCCAGATATTATTGATGCAGACCGCACCCAGCTTGCTTCCTATATAGTCTGATATCTCCCGGCTCCTTTTTACATGCTCGATCCAGAAATCCCTTACTCTGGGGTCTGAACTGGCCAGGGTATAGCTGTCATCAGCCATGGGATGGGCAAAGAGGGAAGGGTTAAAATCAAGTCCTACCCCATTTTTTTTAGCCCAGTCGATCCACCTGTCAAAATGCTGGGGATGGATCTCGTCCCTATCTACCTTCTCACCTTTAAAATCTCCATAAATAGCATGGATGTTTATCTTTATCTTGCCCGGTATGAGCGTAAGCACTTTTTCCAGGTCAGCAAAGAATTCCTCCTCATTTCTGGCCTTACCCGGATAATCACCGGTTGACAGTATTCCCCCTCCTGAAGCCGCAGCCTCCTTTGTCTCGAAGCCGGCTACATCATCCAGCTGCCAGCAGTGTATGGATACCGGTATGCAGCCTAAAAGCTCCATTACATCACCAGTGTCTACACCCAGTTCCCTATACCGGTTTTCAGCATATTCATATTGTCCTGAATTATTTGCCATCTTATCCCCTCATCTAATATTTATAAATGGTTTTCCCTGTGCATAAAATAATAAATCCCCCCGGTACTGTCAAGCTCAGGAATACCCTTTTAACTTCCATTTCCAGTAAGCGCACATTTTTTCTATCACATATGCCATATAAAGCTCCTGGAGCGTCATAATAATCTTGAAATGATCCAGTTTTGGTATATAGTATTTATGCAGCCGGACTTATATTTATATAGTCTGGCGGGATTATTATCTAAATTTATCTATAGACCGGAGAAAGAGGATGAAAAGTCCAGAATATGTGCAGACAAGCCTGGCAGCCGCCTTATCCATGGGCCTGGAAAAAGGCCGGTTCAAGGAAAGGGTAAAGCTTACGGGTCTTAACCTGCTTCTAATATATGACAAAAAATGCGCGGGGCGGTGCGCCTATTGCGGAATATCCAGGGTAAGGCCTGAGACCAAAGGTAAAAAGACTTTTATCAGGGTAAAATGGCCGGTATACAGGCTGGATGAAGTAATAGAAAGGACAATATCCTATCCTAATCATTTCCAGAGGATATGCATATCCATGATAACCCACAGTTCTGCAGTAAGGGACACCATACTTATAACAAAGAAGCTTAAGGAAAAGATAGACCTTCCGGTAAGCCTACTCATATCGCCTACGGTTATAAAGGATAAGGATATCTTTTATGAGTTTAAGAAGGCCGGCGCTGATATGATAGGCGTGGCCCTGGATGCCGCCGCCCCGGAGCTTTTCGACAAATACAGGGGAAGCGGGGTCAAGGGACCCCATAAATGGGAAAAATACTGGGAAGTCCTGAGATGGGCTTCAGATATATATGGAAAGCAAAAGACTGGGATCCACCTTATCTCAGGCCTTGGTGAGACCGACAGGGAGATGGTAGACACCATTTACCGGACCCACAGGATGGGGGCCAGGACCCATTTGTTCTCATTTTATCCGGAAGCGGGAAGCCGGCTGGAAGAAAGGGCTACTCCCAAGCTTATTACTTACAGGAAGATACAGGTTGCGGCATATCTTATAAACCAGAAGGGCCAGACCCCGGAAATAATAAGTTTTGACAGCACCGGGGCTATTACCGGTTTTGACTATGACCTGGAAGAAGTGGTGGAGGAAGGCTTTGCCTTTATGACATCCGGCTGCCCGGGAAATGATGACAGGTATGCAGCCTGCAATAGGCCGCTGGCTAATGAGAGGCCCTCAGAGACATTCAGGAATTATCCATTTATTCCTGACGGGGATGATAAGGATACTATAAGACAGCAGATAAAGAGCCTGCTTCCTGAAAAAGCCAGGATCTAGAATAATACCCAATATCATATTATGGACTGCAAAACACACAGGAAAAGACCCCTTATCTTTGCCGTACCCGGCGGCAAGGTCTATATAGGAGACCACTGGGAAAATACCAGGACAAGTTTCTTAAACATCAGCATCACCGGAGATTCATGCGGGCTTCAGTGCAGACACTGCCGGGGTGAGCTTTTAAAGGGTATGATCCATGCGGCAGACAGCGGGACCCTGATTTCGGTAACAGAAAGATTTGCCGGGACTGGAAGCCTTGAGGGGATGCTTATAAGCGGCGGCTTTGACAGGAATGGGAAGCTTGCTTTTGGTCCCCTGCTTGAAGGCATAAAATCCATTAAGGATAAATATCCGCACCTCACCGTATATGTCCATACCGGGTTCCTTGATGAAGATGAAGCCGTATCGCTTAAAGGCACGGGAGTGGATGCGGTTCTGGTAAACCTTATAAAAAGCAGCATTGCCATAGAAGAGGTATATAATCTCAAGGGCAGGACTTATGATGATTATCTGGATACCATAAGATTGCTCAAGGATCACGGCCTCAAAGTATCGCCCCATATAATAATCGGGCTGGAAAAGGGAAGGCTATCGGGTGAGTTTGAGGCGGCTTCAGATGCTGTAAGGCTCTGTGCGGATTCAATAGTATTTGCTGTGCTTAAGAAAGCCTCCCGCAACATAGATTTTCCCTCTTCCGGCATTCCCCATGATGATATCATTGAGCTGGTAAAGCATACCCGCAGGCTTTCACCGGATATACCTTTATCTTTCGGCTGTGCCAAAGTCCCGGGAAAAGACAGGCATCTTCTGGAGATAGGACTTATAGAGGCCGGTATCGATTCTATTGCTTTTCCTTCTGAAGGGGCAGTCAAATATGCGGTAGAAAATAAGATAGCGCATACATTTGTGGAAAAATGCTGCGCTAACTTATGATCTTCATAATCAATGAACCTGCAAACTTAAAGCCAGGCTTTCAGACAGGCTCCTGCTGATGGTCTTATTTCTTTTTTTCCCTCTCAGCTGCTTCTAGCATCTTTTTGGCAATTCTTAGCTCTGTCTTTCTCCTGGTATCTTCTGTATAAACCCTGAGCTCAGCTACAAGCCTGTTATACCTGGTAATGAATATGGTATCACCGAGGTTTTCGGTCAGATATTTGGTTAGATTGACCCTTAATTCATTTGTATCGATCCTTTTAATATCATCATCATATGGCATTATAAGCTCCTTTTTTTGTTACCAAACAGAAATTATTATGATAAAGTTATTACTTTATAAAAAATAATTTCATAAATGATTTATTATATTATCTCATATTTAAATAAAAATATCTATAATAAAATGAATTAATTATAATATACTAAATATATTATAAAATAAATTTACAATATTTAAAGTATTTTTTAAAATTATCCCCAGAAATCTGTAGGGGATTTTTAAATAAATATTACCTTATTAAGATTACTCAGGTTTTCTGTACAAAAAGCAATGGATTTTCTTCATGGAGGAGAATTGCAGAAATACTATAAAAAAAGAACAAGACCCAGAAAGAGGGGTAAGCCATTATGAGTTTGATAAAAAAAGTAAAATTGTTCTTTCGCTATTCTTTCAATTTACTTTCATTAATAATATAAGTTTGAGATCTGCCCCCACCAACTTTCTTGATTAATCCGTTCTCAGCAAGCCTATTTAAATCTGAGACAGATTGAGTTCTTCCCAATCCAAATAACAGCTGATATTCTGCAGCTCTTATTTTTTTATGCTTGCGGAACAATGAATATGCTTTCCTCAGGCGGTTATCAAGGTTATTGTGGGGAACATTTCCCTGTATGCGCTCAATAGCTTCTTCATATGTTGACTTAATACAATTCAGCCAGTATTCAAGCCAATTGGTCAGATCTATATTATCAGGGATATCGTAAAAAAGTTGGCTCTGATGTTTGTTTAAACATTTATAATACTCCATTTTATTTTGTTCATGCACCTTCTCTATGGATGCATATCTGGAAACTGTAAAGTCACATTTATCTAAAATAAAATTTGTCAAAAGTCTGGCACATCGGCCATTGCCATCCATAAAGGGATGGACCGTGACAAAGTAGTAATGAAATATTGCGGAGACAATTAAGGGACTTACACTATTGAATAGTGATTCTTTTATCCATGAAAACAATTTTGACATCATTATTGGAACATCAACTGCTTCAGGTGGCATATAGACAATCTCACTGGTTTCAGAATCTTTAATAACATTTTGAGCTTGCCTGTAAAAACCTTTCAGTTTTCCTACCACAATCTTGTCCATTATAAGAGAATGCACCATCAAGACCAAATCCTTATCAATTTCCTTAACTAAAGTTTTTTCCTTGTTAAGGAAGGATCGAGCCTTGGCATAGTTGATTACTTCTCTGATATCTTTTTCATATTTGATTATTTTCTTGCTATCTCTTTTTTTTAAGATTGTTGTAACTTGCTTATAAGTAAGCCTGTTGCCTTCTAATTTGGTTGAATAATGGACAGCATCAATGCTTGCCAGAGAATTAATAAACATATAATCATCGGTAGATATCTCTCTTGCATCTATGACTCCCTGTTTTTGCGAAATTTCGCTCAGCAAAGAAATGATCTTATTATTTATTTTATATTTTGGATTAATATCTTGCATATAGATATTTTACTATTCTTTCGCTATTCTTTCAATTTTCTTTCGAAAATTAAAAATCCTAGTAAGCAGTAGGTTTGAAAAAAGCACCTTCAGATCGAATAAATAAGATCTGAGCTTCTGCTCAGTTTCTCCTGGTGATCAAGCCGTATAAATAACCAAATACCTTGGCTGTGTCGATATAGATAAGGAGCAGCGGCAATAGTATCAGGGCAGCCAGCTTTCCCATACCTTTTGGCCTGCAGCCTTCATTTCCTTCCCAGCGTATGAAAAGCCTGTAATAAGGCTTATAGCAGTAAGCCGCACCCAGGATTATAAATGCCAGAAATATCCAGGGTGATATGAATATACCGCAAATCAGCACAGCCAGGAACAGGGCTCCTGAAAAAAACCTTATAAAATGCCTTAAAGGGTACATCCTTCCCAGGCAGTCGCCCTTGGCATACCTGAAAAACTGCCTGAATATTTTCGAAAGATTTTCCCTCATCTTCCAGTAAACAGCTGCGGCAGGAGAAAAGACAAGGTTGTAACCTTTTTCCTTAAGGTTGAAGTCAAATCTCATGTCCTCCCCAAAATCCAGGTCCTCGGGATAACCTCCAACATCTTCCCAATGAGTTTTCCTGAAAGATATATTCCTTGAAGAAGGCATAAAGCTTTCCGGGTCCGTCTCATTTAGGCCCGGCATTATGGAAAGTGCGGTAAGCTTCTGAAGCATGCTCCCGCATATAGAATAGTTCATCCCCCCGTTTATCCTTGAAGGATCTTTTTTAATTCCCCGGCTTATCGCTTCCAGCCAGCCTGGGTCAAGTATGCATCCGGCATCACTGACGCTTATAGAACTCCCTGACGACTGGTCTATGGCGATATTCCTCCCCCGGGATATGCCCGCTCCCGGACTTTTTATAAGCTTTACAATTACTTTTCCCCGTGATTTATCCCCATCACCTTTATCAGGGGACATATATATGGAGCTTTTATATTCCCTGGCCCATTGGCTGAAAAAATCTTCCATCCGGGAAAATGTCCTGTCTCCTGAACCCCCGTCCACGATTATTATCTCCCCTGGAAGCACTGTCTGGCTTTTTAGGCTCTCCAGGAACTCCCGGATAGAGTCCTCCTCATTATATACTGTACTTATAAAGCTGGTGTCATCAAGGATATTTTTCATTTCTTATTTATACTTTGGCTTTTCCTATTTTGCAATAATATATATATAGTGCTCTTATATTAGAAGCAGCCCTTTTCCTGGCACTTCTAATAAATAATGACCCCAGCCCGAAGATTATTATCCTATTAAGGATACCGGCAAAATAGATAAGGCTGAATGCCATCCCATGGGCTTTTGAATAGTTTTTTACAAAATAAGTCCTTCGGCTCTTCCATAACTGTGCCTGGCGGCGGGCTGTATCTTTGGAGGCGATCCCGGCATCAGCATGCTCTACGGTATAATGGGGATAATAATAGTTTTTATAATTCTTCCTCACAAGCTTAAGGCAGAGGTCGGTATCCTCGCTGTACATGAAATAGTCCCTGTCAAATCCGCCTGCACCGATAAATATTTCTTTTCTTATTAAAATAAATGACCCTGAGAGCCAGTCGACCTGCCTGGCTGATAAGTGATCCCACCAGCTCATAAAATATGAGCCGAATAGGCGGCTTGCCTTAAAAATGCGGGAGCAGAAATAGCTTTCATAAAACTGCCTGGCCAGTGTTAGAAATGCCCGGGGGCTTAGCTGGAGGCTTCCGTCTGTATTAAGGACTTTTACGCCCAGGGCTCCTGCACCGCTTTCTCCCTGGTAAAAATCAAGCACCTTTTTTATATCTCCCTCAAGTATCCTGCAGTCAGGGTTTAAGAAAAGAAGGAATTTTCCCCCGGCTCTGTCTGCAGCCATATTGGAGGCAGCTCCAAAACCCTCATTATTTTTATTCCTTAACAGGCTGAAATCACTATTTTTGCTGCAGAAATCTTCTAGAAATTCAAGGCTGCCGTCAGAAGAAGCATTATCTACTATAGTGGCATCACAGGAAATGCCATTATTCCTGGGGATGAGATTTCGCCTGATGCTCTCCAGGCAGTCCTCTATAAAGCCTTTTCCATTATAATTTACGATTATAATGCTGATATCAGTCATACAGATCTCCGGATAATCGCCTGTTGCCTCAAGCCTTAAATCCTTTTCAGCAATATCCTTATATAATATCTTTTACTATAGATAATAGATCCCGGGCAAATCTTTCATTTGAGAATCTGCGGCAGCCGGCCAGCGCCTTCCTTCTTAAGGCATCCCCGTCAACCTTGCCCCTTATTATATCAAGAGTCTTCTCCTTTAGCTCTTCCAGGTCGCGGAAAAGGAAGCCGTCAATTCCGTCCGTTACTATTTCCTTCTGTCCTCCCTTTTCTATGACAACCGGGATGCATCCGGCTGACATAGCCTCTACAGTAGTTATCCCGAAATGCTCAAATTTTTCCGGATGAGCCTCTTCATCCTCACCCAGCCCGGAAGCATGCCAGAATATGGATGCTTTCCTGAAAAGCCCGGCAAGCCTGTCAAATGAAAGATTGGTAAGTACCTTTACAGGATATCCCTCAGATATTTCTTTTATGCTTTCTACATATTCCCCGTAGCCGGGCCTGTCCTCCAGGCCGCCGGCCAGGTATAGGGTATAGCCTTCCAGATCCGCCGGGTATTTCTTTACCATATCTATAAAGGCAGATGCCAGCTCATATTGCTTTTTATTGTGGTGCTGGGGGAAAAACCTGCCAACGCTTAGTATGGCCTTTTCCCTGGCCGCATTTTTTTCAGGGGCAAAGCTTTCTATATCAACCGGGGGAAATAATATAGTGCTTTTCCTTCCCCAGTATTTTTCTATCCAGCAGCTGGAATACCCGGATATGGAGACTATCTTCTGATATGAATCCAGGAACTTAAGATCCCTGGGAAAAGTGGTCAGGAATAGCGGCACATATCCTATTGCCTTAAGGATGATCTTTTTTAATATGCCAGTCCCTGATTCATTATAGAGGACCGCTCCCAGCTTCCTGGAATCAGCTGTGAAGCTGTCACCTGATGAAGGGATAAATGTATCTGTCTCTATAAGTATCCTGTATTTAGCTACAGACCGGTCAAGGCCCGGGTATACAGTCTGTCTCCGGCCTTTCTTTATGATCTCCTCATATTCAAAGACCGGCTTCTGGGCCTGGCCTCCATCTTCCTTAATAGCGAATGCGCTAACCTTTACCTTCATCTCTTTCAGCAGGCTCCGGGAAGGATTTTTTATACCCAGCCGGAAACCGCAGCTGCCGTCCACTATCAGTGATGCGCTGCCATTAGACCAGCCTCCCCTCCTCAGCATAAACCTTTTGGGCTCATACAGGCCTTCCTCTATATTGATATCGGTAAATCCCCCGGTAAGCCTGGCTGCCAGCTTAAAAAGCCAAATTGCGGGAAGCCGGAAAAATATCAAAAGAAAGCGGTGTAAAAAACCGAAATCCACATTGAATAATGTGGGAAAATAGCAAAGGTATATATTTTTTTTACCATGGGGAGAAAGGGCGCTCAAATATGTGGCATTAATAAAAAGGTCATATTTTCCGGTAAGCCTCCTGGCATAATCATCAGATATATAAGGGAATAATTTAAGCTTTACTTTTGACAGGTCCAGGTGGAGCTTTCCCGATATCTTATCCAGGTCGGCAAAGATATCAGTTATCAGGTCAACTGAATATCCGGGAACTTTGGAGAGTATCTCTGCCATTTTGCAGCTATACCTCTCGCCTCCCCCGGCAGTGGATAAATATCTGTCATAGATGGCGATCTTTTTCATAGTCAAGAATGCTACCATGATATGGGATTATTTAAAATCCCTGAACCATTTCTTTATCTTCCGGTCCCTTATCTTCCTGGAAGACCTGATAGCAGCCCTTCTGGGAAGAAATGCCGGCAGCAGGTAGAACAGCCTGAAAAAAATCCTGAACCTTATGCCTATATCTATCCTGTTGATCTTCCTGCCCCTTATAAGCTGGGCCAGGTAGAAAGCGGTATGAATAGCTTTTGCAGCTGCAAATGCCGCCAGGCTCCTTAAGACCAATCCCGGCCAGCCGCACTTAAAGATCATTAGCAGCCGGTTGCGGAGGACATAATAGGTAAAATCATATGACCATTCCTGGCCGGACCCGCAGTGATGATGCCTTATGAGGGCATTTGGCGTAAAGAAATGCTTCCATCCCATAAGCCTTGCCCGCCAGAAAAGGTCGACATCCTCATAATAGGTGAAAAAATTCCCGTCGAAATAGCCGGTATCTTCAAGCATCTGCCGGTCTATTATGAAGCTGCTGCCGCTCAAGGCAAATATCTCTTCCACCCTGCTGTACTGGCCCTCATCAAAATTCATAAACCCCCTGTCCCTGCTGTAAAGTGACCGGTTGATCTTTACTCCGCAGCTGTTTATCACATCCTTTTTATGGACATATAGCTCGGGCTGGATCTTAAACTTTATCTTCCTGACTCTCTTTCCCAGCCTGATATCCTCGATGAGCTCTTCTCCTATGACTATCTTCAGATCATTGGGAGAAAGCTCCGATGAGATCTTTAGTTCCACAAAAGTAGGCTTTTCCATATCATATACAGGGACAGCCATGGCTGCATTACCGGTGGTCCATCTTGAGACCCTGCGCTTTTCATCTGCTTCAGGAGCATGAAAGCCGTCTATATATTTTATTTCCGCAGACTGCCATTTGCTTCCCGAAGATGAGCTTTTTGCCCTGGCTTCAAGTATCCTTACTCCCAGGCGCCTGGCTCCAGACCTGCCCCTGATGCCTGCTCTGCTATTGATGCTGCCTGAAAGAAGCTGGACAGATATATATGGCCAGAAAAAGACCACCTTTGGCCCTACTGCCCCTATTTTTGCATCATCAGAGGACTTCCTGAAAATGGAAAGCATCTCACAAAGCCAGTCTGGATCTGCAATACAGTCATTATTTATGAGGGCGATATATTTTCCCCTGGCCCTTTTAAAGCCTTCATTATTTCCCCCGGCATAGCCCACATTCTCCTGGAGCTGCACCACTTCCACATAGGGAAATCTCCTCTTTACATATGCTCCCGATCCATCAGTGCTGGCATTATCGACCATTATTATCTGCAGCATTTCTTGTGGATAATTAAGATCCTTGAGCGAATTGAAAAGATCTGGAAGGTATTTTTTACCATTCCAGTTTACAGTGATTATGGATATTAAGGGGTCATCTTCCTGGGGCAATTATAACCTCGCTTTTGAATGCTTTTTAACCTCTTGATAAGACTACCACGCCGGCGGTTATGATAAGGGCTCCTATCCAGCGCAGGGGGTTTACATCTTCCTTGAGGATAAACTTTGACAATACAAGGACCAGGACATAAGATAAGCCTATAAATGGATAGGCAAAACTAAGATCTACCGTTGACAGGACTATCATCCATATGGCAGCAGATATCACATATAGAAGAAGCCCAAAAATGACCAGGGGGCTTTTTGCTATGCCGGCAAATAACCCTCCCAGGGCGCTGAAGCTGCCAAAATCGCTGATGCCTATCCTGTTTATCCCGATCTTTAAAAGGAGCTGCCCGCCCACGGCAATGGAAATGCTTAATAGTATCAGTAGTACTGAATATACAAGACCCAACTTTTTTTTCTCCTTTATCATATAATTAATCTATTCTTATATCAGATTTAGCCCTTTAATGCTACTTTTTCCTGGCCAGGTAATACTTGTGGGTAATGGAAAGGCCCAGTATCCTGTCAATATTTTCCATATCCCTGAGCAGCACTTTAAGGTTCTGGTCAATGCTGTCTTCCACTTTTTTGGATTTTTTCTTGAGCGGCAGCTCATCCAGGAGTTCCTTAAGGCTAGCAATATCATAACCCAATCCCTTTATCTCCTGGTACAGGGTCTTGAATATATTAAAGTAGATAAGTATCATCCTTTCCCTGTTTTTGCGGTTCAGCTCATTTATTTCATCATTTATCTGAACATGGATATTATGGCTGAGGCTCATCATGGACTGGTTATAGCTCTTCCTCATATTCTCAAAATACATGCTGGTAAGCAGGTAAATATATTTTTTCAGCCTTCCCTTTACAGATCTATCAGCGGCAAATTCATCGGATTCGAGCATGTCAAAGCGGCTCAAAAGCTCCAGGTCCTCAAACTTGCTCCGGTCAAGGTCAATACCGAATAACTCGAATAGCTCATTCTTGCCGTATACCTCCCCCAACTCCTGGTCACCAAGTACCTTCTCAGACTCCTCGATGCTGTCCCAGTCACCCTGGTCTACAATATCAAATCCTGAATCCTTGAGGATATATTCCATCGTAAAATCATCTATCCTTATCTGGGTCCTGTCCCGGGATTTTCCCTTACCCAGAAGCTGGAGAAGCCCCCTGTTCTCCGGCAGGGAGATAAATAAGAGGCCTTTCTTTTTAAGCTTATCGCTCAGCACATTTACCATATCATAAAAAAACCTGGGTTCTATATTATGAAAAGCATTCGAGACGATTATACCGTCAAATTTTGTCCTCTGATTTATGCTTGCCTTCAGGCTTCCTATCTCATCCAGCTCCTGGCCGTTTCTACCGACTGCCGGCTTCTGGCTATCTACTTCCAGGTAAAATACCTTACCCACATCGCCGTCTGCGATTATATTCTTGTCGGCAAGCTTATTCTGGGTCACCATGAGTACATTGGTGCAGCCCTCGAATTCTTTCTTTATAAGCTGGTTCAGCCGGCTGTTCTGCAGCTCTACCAGCTGATAGGTCTTTTTCTTATCTACTGCATACCGGGGATCCCTGCAGTATCTTACAAGCGGTTTGGTAACATTTTCCCAGAAGAACCTTGACCTTATCTTTTTTATATTCTTCCTGAATATATCCTGCAGGCTCTTATTTACCATCATGCTTTCCATCACCCTGGCAAGCTGTGTAGTATTTTCATACTTGACTACTTCCCCGATATTTTCTTCCTTGACCATCTTGGCTATGGAATCGCCTTCAGTGGTTATAACAGGAAGGCCGGCCCATATATAATCCAGGACCCGCGTCCTGAACGAGAACTCGGTCTCTATCCTTTCCTGGTGGATGGACAGTCCGGCATCTGATTCCAAAAGCATTGTCTGGCGCATATCATAAGGGGTCCACTCATTGAAAAATACCTTATCATTGTACAGCCCCAGCTCTTTGGAAAGCTTTATGGCATCCAGGCATTTCTTCATCTCTGGAAGTTTGGGGTCGGGGTGCTTTATGCCCATAAATAATAGCTTTATGTCATCCCTGTCGCGGGCAGTCTCCCATAATGCCTTTATGGTAGTAATGGGATCAAGCCAGTTCCATATGCCGCCGCCCCAGAGGAGGATCTTATCCCCTTCCTTAATACTGGGTATCACGCTGGAAATAGAGGCACCTGACCTTTTGGGAGGCTCGGACGGTATACCGAAGGGCACTACATCTATAAGGGTCCTCAGGGTATTATCTGCATCATAGCTGAAAGGATTTATCCTTCCCATGGCGCTCAGCATACCCGTCCAGTAATCCCTCTGCTTTTCAGATGCACATATAAAGAAGTCCCCGATCGCCAGCTGCAGCTTTATGATGTGATTATTGCTCTGGTCGATCCTTAGCCTCTCAGCGATGCTGCTTTCCTTATACATCTCCAGGCTCTCCAGATTAAAGGGATTATACAGGTCTACTATTATCTTGCCGGAGAAGTTCTTTAAAAATGGAAAGTAGTAAAGAATATGGCCCTGTATAAGTATTATATCTGCATTTTCTATGCTTCTTGCCAGGCTATTGTAATTTTTTGTATTGTAGTATTTGAGCTTTACGCCCTCTATATCAATATCTACCTTATTTGGAGTATGCAGGGTAACATCCATATACCTTGCCAGGACTTTGGAAAATTCATAAAACCTGATGCCTGGTCCGGCCATTTTTTTGCCCACTATATCATAACTGATAAGGGATATCCTGGTCTTTGACTTCTTTTTTGATGAATCTAATACCATTTTTTACTCCTGGTAATTATATTTTGACTGGTAATTAAATAAAGAAACAACACTCATTTTAACTCTATTCTATTCAATATAAAATAATTTTTTATCTTCTGGACCAGATTATAAAGCAAAAATAAAGAATTAATAAAATATGCATATAAAAGAGGCGCTGCCTGGTCCCTGGTAGCGCTATTCTTGAGCCATCTTATCTCTGCCGGGATAAAGATCTTAAGTATTTCCAGGATATCCATATTGAGAAGTGCGCATCTCAGCCGGTTTTTATGATAATGGCGGTAGAATCTTCCGGAAAAGCTCTTTACCGAGGCTCCCTCAAAATGCCTGCATACTGCCTGCTGATTGGAAACTATCCTCCAGCCTGCCTCACTCAGCTTCAAACAGTAGTCGAGCTCCTCAAAATATACCGGGCGGTAGCCCCTGTCAAAGCCTCCAAGACCGGTAAACAGGGAGAATCTTGTAGCAAAGAATGCGCCGGTCACATAATCAGACTCTATAAGGGGAATTTCAGGGCTTTTTAAAGAGCCGCCATATTCCTCTCCAGTGCCTTCATGGTAGGTAATGAAGTTTTCCATGATCTTGCCTGCCCTGTGCTGGATGATATCCCGGTCATATTCCAGGATAAGCCCCCCGGCTGCCCCTATATCCTGGCTGCTTTCGGTCACAGAGGGATCAAATGTAGATATCAGCTTTTCCAGGGCATCAGGGAAAAGGGATATATCCGGGTTTAAAAGGATAAGATATTCAAATGGCTCAGCGCTTGCCTGGGGCGCTATCCTTGATACTGCATGGTTTACTGCCCTGGAAAACCCCATATTCTTCTTGAGCCTTACCAGCCTGAAATTGTTTTTATCAAAGCGGGTGGTCTGGTTCCGGAATCCTCTTATCTTCTCCACAGTCCTGTCCGATGAATTATTGTCCAGGACCAATAGCTGCCAGCTGTCATAGGTCTGGGCAGCTACCGACTTGAGGCAGCCTTCTATAAAATCCTGGCTATTATATGTGACTATTACAATAAGGCTATTATTATCCATTTATTAATATGCGGTAAAGCTTTTAAAGGAATCTATCTTTTTATCTTTCTTGCCAGTTTTTTAAGGTAATTATACGTCCTGTATGGCAGGCGGCCCTTTACTATTGCCTGCAGCTCTTTGATCTGGAAGTCTCTTTCTGCGATCATCTTTTTCTGCCCCCGGGATATCTCTTCCAGTTTTTTTACTGCCTGCTGCATCTGGGAAAACAGCGCCCTCTTCTTTCCATAATCCGGGGCCAGACGGGGATCTTTTACCCATTCCTGAAGGGGTTCCGTGGTCTTTTCAAAGCTGAACTCTTCCATCCCCCATCTCCTGCCTTTTTCAGCTGTCTTTTTTGCTTTTCCCGGACCTGCCGACAGCATAAGGATCTTATCAGCCAGATCCCGGGGGTCTCCCGGACGGAAGACAAATCCTGCCCCAGCTCCTGCCATCTCTTCCGTAAGCTCGCAGACATTGGAGGAAAGCACGCAAAGGCCGGCCCGGAACCAGTCAAGTATCCTGTTCTTGCTGCCCAGCTTCACTTCATAGATGTCCTTATCGATATTTATCCCTACATCGGCCTCAAAATAATGATCTGGGACATCACCCCCCGGTATCCAGCCTTTCATTATGAATCGGTCGGAAAATTTTCCCGAATTTATAAGGGAGAGAAAGTGGGGATATGTCTTTATATCCTGTTCCGGTATCTCGCCTCCGGTGGACACGAACCGTATGGAGTCATCTTTTTCCATAGCTATTATAAGCCCCTCATACAGGGTGTCCACATCAGTCCAGGTATTATAGCCCCCGGACCAGAGTATTACGAAATTATCTTTGGTTATCCCCTGCCTGCCCCTTATCACATCCTTTTGATGCTCAAACTCTTCGGCAGGCATCCCGCAGGGAATGGTCCTGGTAAAATCATAGCCGGAAGTATGGCGGTTAAGCCTTCCCATGGCGCCCAATTCACCTATGGTGGCATATTCCTGCCTTGCGGATACGCAGGAAAATATATCTGCTTCCCCCACTATATTGGATTCGCTGTTCCAGTAATGGAAAAGCGGGGCATCATCCCCGTCCATATATGCCCTTGCCTGGGCTTCTGCCATCACATGCCCGAAAAGATCTGCCCAAAGAGGAAGGGACTTATCTTTACCGCGGGAAAGGGCTTTTCTTAATCTTGCTGCCATATATGAAGGATAAAAAGTGCATCCTACCAGGCAGTCGGGGCTGAAATCCCCGGCTATGCCGGCAAGGGCTTCAAGGTCCTCGAAGTGGGCTTTTTCCAGTATATGATACTCAAAACTGTATTTGCCAGCATTGAAGCTTTTTTTATGGACGCTTTTAAAGTCCTCAGGATATGCTGACGGGATTGCATATCCTATTATGCATAATCGGTGGCCTTTTTGCAGCAGGGGCATGGCAAACTGCCAGGTCCTTATGCCGGTCCCGTAGACCTTTATATCATTTTCAAAGGGCATGGGGCTCATGCCCAGTATCATAATTTTCTTATTATCCATACAGCAACAATCTTCACATGGAATGCTTATTATTCTTCATCGCCCATATCCATACTGCTAATCCCTAAAGCCCGGGCCATTCTTAAAATTGAGGCCTGCCGGCCCCGGTCCTGTTTCCGGAAAGCTTCCTGGCTTTATTATAACAGTTATTCTAACAATCTTAAGTTAAAAACTTTCTTTGTGGGATGGTTTTTCACCAAGATAAGATGATTATGTTTGTATAAAAAAGTTTTTTATAATACTATAATAAAAATAGAAAGCTTAAAAGATTTTTAGAATTTTTATATGAGAGTTATCTTAATATTGTTTTTAATCCTGTTCGTGATAGTTTCCTCTCTTTTTCTCACCACATTTATCAGTAAGATGACCGGTAGTCCCGATGAAGTGGAATTAGCTGCAGAAGCTCCAGTTGAAGATGCCAGCATCTCCATAATATCTGATATAAAGCCTGACACTGCCCCTGACATAGAAAGCCTGGAGGAGCAGGCAAAGGAGGAAGCAGGTTTCCAGGCTTCCGGGTCTGATGAAGATGATTTCCAGGATAATATTGAAGCAGAAGAAGTCCAACAGGAAGAGCAGGTGATAGAAGATTTTGGAACTGGGGAAGAGACTGAAACACAGGAAGCAGAAAGAGATCCTGAGCAGGATACGGTTAAGATATATCTTGATGGAGACATGGAAAACGGCATATACCTGGGAGCCGCCTCTTATGGGCTGGAATCTTCCCGGGCAAGGGAGCTATATGGCGAAGACCTTGCAAATTCCGGTTTCAAATTTCAGTGGCAAAATACTGACCTGGACCTGGAGCCGGGTTCCACCCACTTTATATACATATATTATTACAATACCGAAAGCGGTTGGGATTACCTCAGGAAAGAAATAAGCATAACCGGCCAGAAACAGGGAAATCCGGATATAAAAATATTTATTGATGAGCCCACCGACCAGAGAGCAGTAGACAGCCTGGAAATCATAAGGGGATGGGCGCTTGATTCTACATCATCGGGAAATACCGGGATAGGTAAAGTAAGCATCTACCTTAATGGACCAAAGGGATTTGGCCTGGAGCTTGGAGAAGCAGATTACGGCATACCCCGTTCGGGCGTGGTAGATTTCTTCAATAACCAGGATTTCCTTTACAGCGGATATACTATCGGCCTGCAGGACACTATTCTGGAACAGGGTTCAAAACATACCCTTTTTGTATATGCGGAAAGCTTATCCGGTGAAAGCAATTATAATTTTGAAAAGACTGATCTCTATATCTCGGGTGAAAGGCAGGAAACAGCTGTTATCAAAGCCGATATAGATATCCAGGCTCTAATATCCCAGAATACACTTTCTATTGAAGGATATGCTATTGATAAAAAAGTGGTAGAAGAATATTTAGCCAAACAACAGGAAAAGAGCACAGGTGAGGACAGCTCAACAAGCACTGCTAATTCAGGATCTAGCGATTATTCTGCAACCTCACAAGAATATTTTCTTAAGAAGATCGTCTTTATGTCTGACCAGGATGGCAATTTTAACATTTTTAGCATGAATCTTGATGGGTCAGATAGGAAAAGGCTCACAGATCATAATGGATCAGATCTATATCCCGAAGTTTCGCCAGATGGCATGAAAATAGCCTATACTGCAGAAATAAATGGTATCTGGCAAATAATTGTAATGGATTGGGATGGTAGCAATAAAAAGCAGATCACCAATAATAGTTACAGGTCTGCATATCCCACCTGGTCCCATGATATGAGATATATTTATTTTGAAGCCTCACTGGATGGTGATTGGGAATTATTCAGGATAAAAACAGATGGATCCAGCCAGAAAAGACTCACTTATAATAGTGGGGGACATGATTGGCATCCAAGCGCTCACCCATTTGATAATAAAATAATCTTTGAATCTGGAATGCCGGGACATGATAATATTTATATTATGAATCACGATGGATCATCCATTTCCAGGATGTTTTCAAATAATGACAGGCGCCGTGTGCCAGATATATCTCACGATTCCACAATGCTTACCTATACAAAGTATTTTGGAAATAATTGTGAGGTTCATTACACAAATATTAAAGAAATGAATGAGATAAGGATTTCGTATAATGGTGACAATGATGGCCACCCCTGCTTTTCCCCGGATGATAAACTGATAGCTTATGAAGAAAGATCAGGAGGGCAGGAAAATATTATTATTTATACTAT
>Ga0180432_10000672_pt1 | contig 56096 bp, 33 predicted proteins | sample SS_ome_10_FD_132414 | JGI IMG/M metagenome (GOLD analysis project Ga0180432, IMG submission 132414) | Hypersaline lake sediment archaeal communities from the Salton Sea, California, USA - SS_1_MS_2 metaG | ecosystem: Environmental > Aquatic > Non-marine Saline and Alkaline > Hypersaline >... | reverse complement strand
TTAGTTTTCGTCGGATCTTCGAGTTGGATGCCCGGAATCGAGTTTTGATCGAAAATCTACGTCGGCGACGGTCTTCTCGTACCGATCGCACGAAACGTTCGAGTTTGGCGACCAAGTTTATTTTTCGGTCGGGGCCGGTCGGCCGGCCGAGGGGTGCGGAGAATCTTGACACGACTCGAAATAATTGCAAGTTTGGAGTTTTCCAAGTACCCTCCGATTCGAAAATCGATCGATCCTCAGCTACGAGACCGTCGATCTCGCGGCATATCCGGGGTCAAAAAATTTTTATCGGCACTCTTCACCGGCGAACGCGCCTAATGGCCGCCTAAATGCGATTTTGCGTTCCATTCGCATTGCGGATTTGGCCAACTTCGATTCGTTTGCCCTCTGGCGAGCAGTTCGCTGACGAGCAGTGACTTTTTTTTGGACGAGCGAGTTCAGAAGGAGCTTCTCGTGCGCGGAGTGCGAAGCGATTGCAAATCGGCTGAACGACGAAGGCTGTCTCCAGATAGATCACTCGCAATGCGAATGAGAATTCGCATTGCGGGTCGGCCGCCAAGTTGGCGAAATGCGAGTTTTGGCGAGTTGAAATACGATCTGCCGAAGTGCGCGACGTGTGCTACGAGACCGCCGATCTCGGCACTCTGGCGCAATCGGCGGTCGATTTGGACGCTCTGGACGCGAGAACGGGGTGTTGGCGGGAGAGAAAGAGAGTCGGCGGAATGTGAGTTTGTGGGAAGTGGGACACGAAGTCTGCGTTTCGACGCCGTGTGCTACGAGACCGCCGATCTTGGCACTCTGGCGCAATCGGCGGTCAATTTGATCGTAGTGGGCACGAGAAATGAGAGTTTTGAAATTGTCGACGGGCTAATCGCAGCGCGATGAGCAAAGTGATGAGTGTGTCCGAGGTGTTGGTCGGAGACCAGTGGGCAGAGTTGGCAGAGGTGGCGTGTGGTCGGCGCGTGTTGGCGAGCGACGCGGCGGCGAGCGGCGCGCCCGAGGCGGTCGATTATCGGCTGGTGCTGGACGCGCTCAGCGACGGACGCGCCGACGACGCCGACTGGCTGGTGCGCACGACGCGCCGGCTGCGCTCGGCCGGCGGCACGGCGTGCTTGAGCACGCTCGAGGGCGAGCGGCAGCGCGTCGAGGCGCGTCGTGCCGAGCTGAGCGGTGCGGCGCGGCGCGCCGAGCAGTTTGTGCGCGCGCGTCTGTCGGACGACGAGCCGCTGCTGCGCGCCGCGCGCAACGACGGCTGGTACACGCGACTGGTGCGCTACGCGTTTGGGCCCGAGTCGGCGAGGCGCGCGCTCGTGCTCTGGGGAAAATCGGGCGTCGGCAAGTCGCTCGCGCTCGCGCGTATCGCGCGAATGCGCCCGCAGGGCGAGCTCGAGGCGGCGTTGGTCAGCTGCACCGACATCGACGACTGGCCGGTGGCCGCCGAGCAGCTGACGGCGGCGGCGGCGCGCTTTGGCGCGCGCAGCGTGCTGCTGATCGACGACCTTGACGTGCTCGAGTCGGCCGAGCGCCGCAAGCTTGTCGAGCTCGCGGCCGGCCTGCGCTGCCGCTGCGTGCTGGTGACCAACGATTGGTTTGCGCGCGAAAACTGGCCGCTGCGCGCCGGCCGGCACAAGGCGCGCTTTGAGCAGCTGCGCGTGTACGGCGCGGCACGCGCCACCCTCAGCCGCTACATCACCACCCACTACACCGCTCTGCGCACCGACCACGCCGCGCTCAACGCGCTGCTCGACGAGGCCGACGGCGACGTGCGCGCCGCTCTCATTGCCGCCGAGCTCGCCGAGCGGTGCTCAGAGCGCGCGGGTGAGCGCGTGGGTGAGCGCGCCGAGGACGCGAGTGCGGGTGGGCGTTTGGCGCCAGTGAGTGAGGCGGCCAAGAGCCACCCCGAGTGGGTTCAGTCGGCGGTCGAGGAGCCGGTCGAGGGCCGCGACGTGCGCCGGCAAGAGGCGCTGCACTACTCGCTGCTGCGGTGTGCGCGCAGCGCCAAGCCGCTGCGAGAGATGGAGCTGACGCACGGCGACGGCGACGCCGAGACGGTGGGCGAAGTGGTGTTTGCCAACGCGCCGCGCATGATCGAGACGGGCGGCGGCGAGTCGCGCGAGGCCAAGGCGCGCAAAGCCGAGCGGGCGCTCGAGGCGCTGGCCGCAGCGGCCGACTGCCAGTCGCTGGCCGGCGTCTACGACGCGCAGCGGCGCGAGAGCGGCTACGCCGGCGTTGACGGTCGGCAGTCGGACAAGCAGATTCACTTTGCGCTCGCCGCCGCGGTGCCGCTCGCGACCGTGGCGCTTGGCGCCGGCGTGTCGCGCCAGCGCGTCGAGCTGCGGCTCGAATTTCCGTCGCGCCAGTTGGCGCGCTCGCGCGCCGAGCGCAGCGTCGGTGTGGCGCGGATTGCGCGCCACTTGGCGCTCGTCGACCGACTCGGCGGCGCGGAGCGCGCTGCACGCGCACTCGGCGAGGCGGGCGAGCCTGCCGACACCGCCAACCGGATGGTGCCGCGACCCGGCGACTCGCTCGAGCTCTCCGACGTGCGCGACGTGCTGCTCGGCGCCGAGCTGCGCTCGCCCGATCGCCTGGCGGCGGCGCTCAAGGAGCGCGGCAAGACGAGCGACGCGCTGGCGGCCGCTATCCGGCGCGCGGCCGAGCTCGGGCTCGCCGACGTCGACTTTTGGTTCGTCTGCTCGCTCGTCTGCTCTGCGCCGCTGCCGGCCGAGCGCACGCTCTTGGCGCACTGGCGGCGCGCCAAGCCGCGCGCCACGACTGTCGCGATGGCGAGCGAGCCGGTCAAGTCGCGCGTCACCAAGCGCGCGCTGGCAGCCGCCGTGCGCTCGCCCCGGCCGCCGGTCAAGCGCCGAGACGAGCTCAAGCAGAGCAGCGACGGCCGGCTGCGCACGCTCGGCGACATGTTTGCGCGCATGCGGAATGCGAGTGGCGGTAGCGGCGGCGGCGGCGGCGGCGGCGAGTGAATGCGAGTCCTTTTCGAGATGCCCATTTCGTATAATGAATTTCATTCCACGAGGTACTGCCAAGATTGACTTGCCGAGCGCGCGCTCAGCAAGCCAACACCTCTGCGACCTGCCCGCTTGCCGCCAGCTTACCGCCCGAGTGCGTGCGGAACGTAAGTCTGCCGCTGCTGCCATGTCGCTTTTTGCCATTCGAGACGCGCCGCGCGCCGCGCGCCCAGGAACCCCCACCGCGAGCTCGCCGCTCGCCAGGATTGCGCTGAGTGCGCTGCTGATTCTCGGCACGATGGCCGGCGGCGCACGCGCCGCGGTCGAGTCGGGCGAGAGCGTCGCGTGCTGCACCACCACGGTCAGCGACGCCGGCGTCCGCTCGACTTTCTGCCACCTCTTCGTCGAGGAGATTTGCTGGTCGCTGGCCGGCGGCCAGTTTGACGCCCGCGTCGTCAATGCGACCAACGCCGAGTGTTTGGCCGAGTACAACGACTGCACCGACAACGGCGCGATCGACAGCCACGACATGGACGGCGATGGCGTCTCCGACCTGTGCGACTGCGCACCGACCATTCCCAACGCCGACCAGCTCGACCGCGACTCGGACGGCATCTGCGACGTGCTGGACAACTGTCCGGATACGTACAATCCCGATCAGGCCGACGTCGACACCGACGGCGTCGGAGACGCGTGCGACAACTGTCCGAACACGCCCAACGCCGACCAGGCCGATGGCGACACGGAAGGCGTTGGCGACGTGTGCGACAACTGCCCGAACACGGCCAACGCCGACCAGAACGACGCCGATCTGGACGGCATTGGCGACATTTGCGACCCGTGCACCATCGACGGCCAGGTCAACGGCTTTGAGGTGTGCGACCCTCTGGCGCCCGACGAGGGCGTCTGTTGCACGCAGCAGTGCGTGCTGTTTGCGCCCGGCACGCCGTGCAACGGCACCCAGCTGTCGGCCAACGAGTGCGAGATGCCGGTCTGCACCGCCGAGGGCGAGTGCGTTGGCGCGCCGGTACTGGACGGCACCGTGTGCGACGACCATGACCTGTGCACCATGAACGCGACGTGCTGGGGCGGCCTGTGTCGTGGCGCGCCCAAGCCGTGCCTGCCTGCCGACCAGTGCAGCGACTGCACGTGCGACCCGGCGACGGGCGCCATGACGCAGCTGCCGACGCCTGGCGTCGAGTGCGTTCCGGACGACCCGTGCACGATCGACGGCGTCTGCCAGGCGGACGGCGCGTGTGCCGGTCAGCGCAACAAGACGTGCAGCGCGACCAGCGCGTGCCGCGTCGGCGTGTGCGACCAGACGGCGGGCGGCACGTGCACCGAAGAGCCGGCCAACGAGGGCGGTGCGTGCGACGACTGGAACTCGTGCACCGTCGGCGATCGGTGCGAGGTCGGCGTCTGCAAGCCGGGCAACGAAACGGCGTGCGGCGACGAGCCGGCGCCGCAGTGCAAGGCGCGCGTCTGTATTCCGCTCGGCGACGGCGAGCACGAGTGCACGCTGGTACCCGACCTCGAGCAGGCCGGCGCGGTGTGCGACGACGGAGATGCGTGCACCGCCTACGCGACGTGCGACGCGCACGGCAAGTGCGCCGGAGGCGCGCCGATCGAGTGCGGCGAGTCGGGCCAGTGCGTGGCGCGCGGCTGCGACTCGCAGTCAGGCTGCACCGAGGAGATTCAGGAGGGCGCCGAGTGCGTGGTGGTGCTCGAGCCGAGCGGCGTCGAGTGCCCGGCCGGCGTGTGCGCCGCCGACGGCAATTGCACTCTGAACGGCCTGGCGGACAAGGACGACGACGGCGTGCCCGACGTGTGCGACAACTGTCCTCAGATGCCCAACCCCGGACAGGAGGACACCGACGGCGACGGCCAGGGCGATGCGTGCGACAAGTGCGATTTCGACGGCTCTCCGCTGACCATCACAGACGCGACGGGGCCGTTTCCGGGCCGCGTGCGCAAAACGTGCTGCGGCTCGGTCGACGTCGACGTTGCCGATTTCGAAAACGTCGAAGGTGACGACGGCGACGCATTCATTCTGATGATGCTTCAGCCCGAAGCAGACGACAAGCGTGTGTGTATCGAGATCAAGGACGATCCGCGCACGACGGGTCTCGACACACTCCTGCTGGCGGGTGTGCCGATCGGCAACGCGACCAAGCTGTGCGGCGACATTGGCGAAGATTTGGTGCTGAGCCACGTGCTGCAGGAGAACCGCACGCTGCCGGTGCGCTTCTGGGCGCATGTGCACTGCGTCTGCTGTGGCGACAAGTTGGTCCGGTGGCCCGAGCAGTGCGACGGTACCGGCCACGGCTTTGATCCGGAGACGTGTACCGACGCGTGCACGTTCAAGCGCTTTGCCGCGTGCTCGCTCAACGGCGTCGGCTCGGGCGCGGGCACGTTTGCGCCCGAGGACGCGCCGGTGGCGGTCGACGATCCGCGCATCACGTCGTACAACTACGGCTGCAAGGACGGACCGGTGTTCGAGTCGAGCGGCGTCGTGCTGCACGACAAGCACTTCATCGAGGCGTTTGAGGGCACGCCGATCTTTGGCGGCGCAGCCGCCGTGCTGCGCTGTGACCCCGACTCGATCGTCTACTTTGACCCGGACGCGGTGCCCCCGACCGAGTGCGGCTGTCCCGAGTGCGGCGACGACGTGGTCGAGCCGCCGCTCGAAGCGTGCGAGCCGGCGCTCGACGACAACTGCGATGCCGATTTCTGCTTGCCGCTGTGCTCGTTGACGACCAACAATGGCACGGCATGCGACGACGGCGATCCGTGCACCGAGAACGACGTGTGCGACGACGGCGGCTGCGCCGGCACGCCCAAGGACTGCTCGCATCTGGACGACGTGTGCGTGGTCGGCGCGTGCAACACCGACAGTGGCGCGTGCGAGGCGCAGAACCGCCCCAATGGCTACTGGTGCGACGACGAGATCGGGTGCACGTCCGACTCGGCGTGCCACGAGGGCGAGTGTATTGGCGGCATTGCGGTTCACGCAGTCTGCGCCGACGAGTTTGACGCCGACGCGCCCGAGAACGAGTGCCTGCTGCCGTACTGCCAGCCGCGCGGCTTTTCGTTTCCGGCGGACACTGGTTGCTTGACCAAGCAGCTCGGCGGCTGCGTGCCGGGCAAGCCCAAGCCGTGCGAGCACGAGGAAGAGAACGTGATTCACTTCAACCCGACGGAGAACGAAGTGAGCGAAGACGTTTGCTGCGGCTCGCTCAAGTCGCCGGCGGAGTGGTACAACGTCGGCACGCACACGCTTGTCCCGAAGCAGGCGGTCAACGAAACGTGCTCTCTCTGCTTCCAGCTGGTCGAGCTCGGTCCGTACGCCAACCAGGAGCGCCTGCTGCTGCGCCTCGGCGGTCCGCAAGCGTCGCCGATCCCGCTCGAGCAGTCGGAGATCGGCGTCTGGTACTGTGCGCCGCCCGAGACGTCGATCGTTGTCGAGCAGGCCAACGGCCATGGACAGGGCGAGACGCCGTTCAAGGCGCACCTGCACTGCAAGTGCACCCCGCGTCCGCCGCCGCCGCTCGAGCCGTGCGAGCCGCTCGACAACTCGGTGATTGTCTTTGACCCGCAGACGCCGGCCGACGCCGCGAACAACGCGGTGCAGAGCTGCTGCTCGCGCGTCGAGGCCGTCGACGAGAGCGATGACGGCCTGCAAATCTTTGAGCCGATCTCGCAGACCGACAGCGAGTGCCAAATGTGCGTCCAGGTCACGTCGTTCGACGTGGACTTTCTCGGCTCGCTCACGATCTTCTTCGGTCGCCGCGAGTCGGATCTGATTGTCATGAACGCCGACACCGACTTGTTCAAGTGGTTCTGCGGCGGCGTCACCGACCCGCTGTCGTTTGTCGACGCCAACGGTGTCGCGCGACCGGGCGCCATTGCGCTCGAGCTCGACACGATTATTTCGCCGCTCTTTGGCGCGTCGTTCGACGCCACCCTGCGCTGCTTGTGCGAGCCGCGCAAGGCGGTGCCGTGCGAGCACGACGACGACCTGCAGGTGCCGTTCTCGAGCAACGTCTGTCCGCCGGACAACCCGTTGTGCGAGTTTGACGGCGAGCCGACGACCGACGTGTGCTGCGGCTCGCTAGTCGCCGCGCCGCTCAACGCGCCGCTGACGATCGGCCCGCTCTCGGTGCAGTGGCAGCAAATCGACCCGCGCTCGCTCGCCGGCCAGCAGTGCAGTCTGTGCGTGCAGTTCATCGACGCCGGCACGGTGTCGAGCTTCCAGACCGCCTGGAGCATCGATCTGTTTCTCAACTCGCAGACGTCGACGCCGCTCGAGATCGGCGACGGCGACGTGTTTGGCGACCTCAACCCGACGACGGCCAACGTGTGGGTGTGCGCCGACGCCGGCGCGCCGGTCTACCTGCGCATCGAGAACCGCGAGACGGCGTCGATCGAGCTCACCTACAAGGCCCACACGCACTGCAAGTGCGAGCCCGAGCCCGTGCCAACGCCGGCGCCGGTCGACAAGCCCGAGCCGTGCACGCACCAGGAGGACAATGCGATCGAGTTTGCGCCGTTCGACACGGTGAGCGAGGCCGAGCACGCGGCCAACGCGACGTGCTGCGGTTCGCTGGTCGCCGACGCGTTTGCGACCGACAGCGCGGATCACGATTGGCACGCGCTCGAGCCGCTCGCCATTGCCGGCCAACTGTGCAAGCTGTGCGTCGACTTTGTCGAGCTGGCGCGCACCGGCGACGCCGAGTTTGACATGCGCTTTGGCGGCGTCGCCGGCGCGCCGATTGACTTTGGCGCTCTAGCGAGCGGCGCAGTGTTCTGCGGCGATTTTGGCGAGCGCGCTCTGTTTCGCGTCGACGACGCTACCGCCGACGGCTCGACTTTGTCGTTCAAGGCGCACGTCCGGTGCGAGTGCGAGGACACACCCGAACCGACGCCGGCGCCAACGCCGCCGAGCGGCAAGGGCCCGTTTGGACCGGCCAACTGCTCGGCGGTGTGCGATTCGGTCGCCGACATCGCGTGCGAAGAGCGCGCCACGACCAAGCTGCTCCTCACGTTTGACGAGCTGGCCGCGGGCGTGCAGGACGGCGACCTGAACGCGGCGCTGGCGCAGTATGGCGTGGCCGTCGTGTCGACGTCGCCCAAGGAGGTGCGCAACCCGCCGATGGTCTTCGACTCGGCGGTGCCGTCGGGCAACGCGTTTGAGCTCGGCACGCCGAACGAGGCGTGCTTTGAGGACAACGAGGGCAAGGAGGGCTGGGGCCACGGCGGCCGGCCGGGCCGCAAGGGTGAGAACTGCAAGCCGCAGCACCGCTGCCTGATCCTGTCCGACGACTGCTCGAGCGACGACCCGACGCCGGTTGCCAAGGGCGGTCACATGATCTTTGAGTTTTGCGCACCGGCCTACGTGCACTCGATTACGCTGATCAACGCGGCGCGCGGCTCGTCGATCGAGTTCTTCGACGAGTTTGGCAACCGCTGCCCGTCGGCGTACAAGCTGCCCTACTGGGGCAAGAACGCCAAGCACGTCGCCAACGACCGCAACTGGAACAAGTGCGTCGATGACGGCGACTGTCTGGCGGTCGAGGAGGCCACGCTGTACGGACCGCACGTCTACCCGGCCGACAACGAGACGTGGACGCTGGCGCACTGCCATGGCGAGCCCGTCTCGCGCGTCACCATTCACATGGAGGGGCCGGCCTGCATCGACGACATTCAGTACTCGCTGCCGACACTCGGTCGCAAGGAGTGCATTCCCGATGATTGCCGCGGCGCGTGCTGTGGTATCGAACCCATTTGCAACACGACCGCCGCCGAGTGTGCTGAGCTCGCTTTTGATTTCATCCCTGGCGGTACCGAGGAGTGCGAGGCTGATCCGGATGGCTACTGCCTTCCTGCTTGCTGCCCGGATAATGACCGATCGCCGTCGATTGACCCCCAGCCCCTCGCTCTCGAACCTCTTTGTGAGTTGTGCGGTCTCCTTCCGGATGCTCCGTCCCTGTGCGAACAGGGCGGTGTTCTGGGCGCGTGCTGTCTTTCGGAGAGCGGTTCATGCGTCGACGGAGGTTCTGAACACCGTTGCCTCTCTTCCGGCGGCACGTTCTTCCCGCGCCACTACTGCCGCGACCGTGGCGTCGACCGATGCGCGCGTGGACAGTGCTGCTCGATCGAAGAAGTCGCTCCGACCACCATGCCGCCGACGCCGACGTCGACGCCGACCGATCCACCGACGCCGGCGCCGACTCCGACGCCGACCGATCCACCGACGCCGGCGCCGACGTCGACGCCGACCGATCCACCGACGCCGGCGCCGACTCCGACGCCGACCGATCCACCGACGCCGGCGCCGATGCCGACGCCGACCGATCCACCGACGCCGACGCCGACGCCCAGCCCGCCGCCGACGCCCGAGTGCGGGTTGTGTAGCGACCCGAGCAAGACGTGTCAGTTCATGAGCTTCCCTGGAATCTGCACGACGGGTACGCCGCTGGGCGGCACATGTAGCGTTACCGGAAGTTCGCTTTCCTGCGAGGTGCATTACCCATCCTGCGTCATCGCAGGCGCTGGGTGCGAGTGCCCAGTCGACTGCGCATGTGATGGTGTCAGCGGCCCGGAAGAGTGCTCGGATTTCCGACCGTAGCGCCCAGTCCGGCGCCAACACCAAATAGGACCGACGCACCGTCGCCGGCCCCCAGTCCCGCGCAGACGCCCAATCCGACGCCCGCGCCGACGCCAGAACCCACCCCCGAGCCGACACCGGAGCCCAGCCCCTCTCCGACGCCGATGCCGACTCCGCCGCTCTCGTGCGGCGAGCTGGCCTGCCCGACCGACGGAACGGTGATTAGTGAGTGCCGCAACTTGACGGCGATCAGCGTACCGGGCACGTGCAGCGGCGTCAACGAGTGCGCGTTCGACGAGCCGTACATGGGCACGTGCGTGACGACCGACGCGTGCGCGACCGGTACAGGTTTGTGTTCGAGCGACAACTGCGCGTGCTCGTGCGAAGCGATGGAGGCCGGCGAGTTTTGGGTTCGTGATTGTGTGATGCCGACTGCTCCGCCGACGCCGAGCCCGACACCAGCACCGAGCCCGGCGCCGACGCCCGGCCCGACGCCCGAGCCCAGCCCGGCGCCGTCGCCCGCGCCGACGCCTGAGCCCAGTCCGGCGCCTACGCCCGAGCCCAGCCCTGCGCCCAGCCCTGCGCCGACACCCGAGCCGAGCCCGGCGCCGAGCCCGGCGCCGACTCCCGAGCCGAGCCCCGCGCCGAGCCCGGCGCCGACGCCTGAGCCGACGCCAGAGCCCAGCCCTGCGCCGACGCCCGAGCCGACGCCAGAGCCCAGCCCTGCGCCGTCGCCTGCGCCCACGCCGAGCCCGACGCCCGCGCCCTCGCCCGCTCCGACCCCGATGCCGACGCCCGACGCGGCATGCGGCGGCTGCCCGCTGCCCGAGCAGGACATCCTGATCGGCTGCAACGGTACGTACGGCGGGTTGTTTACTGACGGAGAGTGCTTGGGTGGCGAGTGTGTGTTTCCGGGCGCTGGAATGTGCACCGTCAACACGCTTGAGAACTGCGCGCCGGGTCAGGATGGCGAGCCGTGCTTTGCCGATCAGTGCGAGTGCGCGTGCGCCAGCGTCGACATGGTGGTCGACTGCCCGCCAATCACCAACGCCCCGACGCCGTCGCCCACGCCTGCGCCAACTCCTGCGCCTTCTCCCGCGCCAACGCCAGAGCCGACGCCCGAGCCAACGCCCGCGCCCTCCCCGGCGCCATCGCCCGCTCCGTCGCCCGCTCCCAGTCCCGCGCCTTCGCCCGCGCCGAGCCCGGCGCCGTCGCCTGCGCCGTCGCCTGCGCCATCTCCCGCTCCGAGCCCCGCGCCCTCTCCGGCGCCCAGTCCGGCGCCGAGCCCCGCGCCCTCTCCCTCGCCAACGCCCGAGCCAACGCCCGAGCCTTCGCCGGCGCCGAGCCCCGCGCCCTCTCCTGCGCCGAGCCCCGCGCCCACACCATCACCGACGCCCGCGCCCACGCCCGCGCCAACTCCTGCGCCGACGCCAATGCCGACGCCGCCGGCCAACTGTGGCGATTGCCCGATTGGCGCGTCAAACGCCACGATTCAGTTCGACTGCGGCGCACCGCTACCGGTGATCGACGGCAACTGCACCGCGCCGCTGGTGTGCGAGTTCCCGGGCTTTGGTCAGTGCATGACCAACTTCAACGAGGCGTGCATGGAGGCCGGCGAGACGTGCTCGACCGACAACTGCGTGTGCGCGTGCCAGGCTGACGATCAGATCCTGATGTGCGAGCAGCGCGCTGGCTGCTGCACGCCGGCTGGTGGTTGTGTGGATCTCGGAGCTACCAATTGCGCGGCGGCTGGAGGCGTGAGTCTGCCTGGTCTGTGCTCAGAGTTTCCGGGCGTCTGCGTCGCCGGCTGTTGCCGCGAGTACGTGGCGCCCGGTCAGGTCGGGCTGATCGACTGCGTGTCTGGCGTGTCCTTGGCCGACTGCCAGGGCGGGTTGTTCGCGCACACGCCGGCGCAAGACTGCTGCACCGAGACGGACTGCCAGATGGTGGCTGTCGAGTGTGCCACCGACGCGCCGACTCCTGCGCCCAGCCCCGCTCCAACGCCCGCGCCGACTCCGAACCCGACGCCAGAGCCTACGCCAGAGCCTAGCCCGGCGCCGACTCCCGAGCCGACGCCTGAGCCTACGCCTGAGCCGTCGCCCGCGCCGTCGCCGGCGCCCAGTCCGGCACCCAGTCCGGCTCCCAGCCCGGCTCCGTCGCCAGCACCCAGCCCGGCTCCGTCGCCGGCGCCGAGCCCGGCTCCCAGTCCGGCTCCGTCGCCGGCGCCCAGCCCGGCGCCGTCGCCGGCACCGAGCCCGTCGCCGACGCCCAACCCGACGCCCGCGCCCAGCCCCGCGCCGACGCCAATGCCGACGCCGCCGAGCATGTGCGGCGGTTGTCCGTTTGATCCGCTGCTGGTCGAGGACGACTGCGGCCTCCTCAACACGACGACGATCGTGGGCGAGTGCTTGAGCGCGACCGAGTGCATGCTGCCCAATGGCGGAGCGTGCCTCGTCGACACCAACGAGGTGTGTGCTGGCGGCGTCGGTGAGCCGTGCACGTCAGACAATTGTCTGTGCGCGTGCTTGGTCGACAACACTGGCAACAGCGTCGTCATTCAGTGCGACGATCCGACGATGGCGCCGACGCCTGCGCCGAGCCCCGCTCCGACCCCAAACCCGACGCCAGCGCCGAGCCCAGCTCCGAGTCCAGCTCCGAGTCCAGCTCCGAGTCCGGCGCCAACACCAAATCCGACTCCAGCTCCCAGTCCAGCTCCGTCGCCGGCTCCGTCGCCGGCCCCCAGTCCGGCTCCCAGTCCAGCTCCGAGTCCGGCTCCCAGTCCGGCTCCCAGTCCAGCTCCGAGCCCGGCTCCCAGCCCGGCTCCCAGTCCAGCTCCGAGTCCAGCTCCGAGTCCGGCTCCCAGTCCAGCTCCGAGTCCGGCTCCCAGTCCGGCTCCGACTCCGATGCCAACACCGCCAGACAATTGCGGCGATTGTCCCGGAAATCCTCTGTTCAACCCGATCGAGGACTGCGGCGCCCCGCTTGGCTTTGACCCGACCGGAACGTGCACGGCGCCGTTCACGTGCACGTTCTCGACCGGCACGTGTACGACGACCGACGCGTGCCAAACCGGCGCTGGCTCGTGCATGGGCAGTAACTGCGACTGCGCGTGCTTCCGCGGAGATGGCGCCGGCTGGCGCGACTGCGAGGCGTTTGCGGCGTGCTGCAAGCCCGACGGCATGTGCGAGGACCTTGGCGCCGGCAACTGTGCCGTGGCCGGCGGCGTCGTGCTCAACGGCATGTGCGCCGAGCAGACGCCGGGCGTGTGCGGCTTTGGCTGCTGCCGCGACTACACGGACTCGTCGTTGATTACGCTCGAGGACTGCGCGACTGGCGTCGCGTTTGCCAACTGCGCGGCCGACTTTCAGACGCACGACTTGGGCGCCAACTGCTGCGATTCGCTCGACTGCCAGCAGACGGCGCCCGAATGCGCCACCGATGCGCCGACGCCGGCCCCGAGCCCGGCTCCGTCGCCGGCGCCCAGTCCGGCACCGAGCCCGGCTCCGTCGCCGGCGCCCAGCCCGGCGCCCAGCCCCGCGCCCAGTCCGGCACCGACGCCCAATCCGACGCCGGCTCCGACGCCAGCACCCACTCCTGCGCCTACGCCCGCTCCGGCGTGCGGTACGTGCCCTGGAATGCCCGACGCCGATCGAGACTGCGGCTCGACGTTCTTCGACAACAAACCCGCATCTTGCTCGGCCGTCGGCGTTTGCATGTTTGGCAGCGCGAGCGAGACGTGCGTCGCAAGCGGCTGCGATGCCGGTAGCATTGGTGCGCTCTGCGGCGGCTTCCTCGGCAACCGACCGTGCGATTGCGCGTGCGCCGTCGGCGGTATCATTGACGATTGCTCGGCGCCGATGCCGACGCCCGCGCCGACCCCGGCACCCACTCCCGCACCGACGCCCGCGCCGTGCGGCTCGTGCGTGCTCCCGAGCGGCCACGAGGAGGTGTTTTCGTGCCAGCCGCTCAGCAACACGGTTGGCGTGTGCCTTGGCGGAACGACGTGCAACTACTTTGAGTTTGGCTCGTTTGTGCCGTGTGCCGGCGACAACACGTGCGCAGGCGCCAACACGCAGTGCGCGTGCATGCTGCCGAGCGAGTCGTGCGCGTGCCTGGTCAAGCCGATGGAGCCGACGGTGCAGGAGGCGCGCGCTTCGCTCTGCTTGGCGCCGACCGATCCACCGACGCCGATGCCGACGCCGCCCGGCGAGTGTGGCGTCTGTCCGATCGACCCGGGCGAGGTTACGGTCAATTGCACCGACATGGCGATGCCGCCGGTCTCCGGTGTCTGCACGCTGCCGGGCGTCTGCCTTCTCTCGACGGTGCCGTCGTCGTTGTGCACGGTCAACACCGCCGAGGCTTGTGTCGTCGGCGACGGCTCGCCGTGCTCGTCGGACAACTGCGAGTGCGCGTGCCGCGGCGGCGTGGACAACGGCTTTGTCGACTGCGTGGACCCGACCGACGCGCCGACGCCGGCGCCAACGCCTGCGCCAACGCCTGCGCCGCCAACGCCGGCGCCAACGCCCGCTCCGACGCTGGCGCCGACGCCTGCACCGACGCTCGCGCTAACGCCGGCGCCCTCGCCAGCGCCGACACCCGCGCCTACGCCCGCGCCGACGCCGATGCCGACGCCGCCGGCCCAGTGCGGCGACTGCAAGCTCTTCAACGAGACGTTTGGCTGCACCGAGTCGGCTGCCGACCAGGGCGTCGTCGTGCAGAGCGGTTTCTGCACGGCGATTGGCGTGTGCAACTTTGCTGCCAACACCGATCCGACGCCCGAGGGCCTGTACGGCGGCGAGTGCACCGTCGACATTGCCGAGGCGTGCTCCAGCATCGACGGCGTCTTCCTCTGCAACAGCGACCAGTGCCAGTGCGCGTGCGGCGGCGACATGCTCATTCCGGACGAGCCGACGCCGTGCGGATACTGCGAGCGCGCGTTTGTGGCCGGCCAGTGCGGTAGCGAGCCGTGGCAGGGGCTGTGCATCAGCACGACCAACTTGTGCCGCCTCGACTTTGATGGACGCACGATCGATCTCTTCAGCCCCGACTGCACCGGGCCGATTGCGCCGTGCTTTGTGGAGCGCGACTGCGAGTGCATCGGCACGAACCAGCAGGACGGCGGCGAGCTCGAGCGCGTCGTCTGCGGTCTGGCGGTCGGCAATCCGCCCAACCCGCCGGGCGACATCATCGTGCCCAACGTCATTTCCGATTGCCTCGATTGCGACGAAAAGTTCTGCCCGCTCGCGGGCTCGGAGCTGTCGACGTGTGGCCTGCGGCCGACCGACACGAGCGGCGGCGCCGCGAACAACGGCGTCTGCAACAACGTCACGATGCACTGCGAGTACCCGAGCGGCGCCGGCACCGACACGTGCCTCTCGACCGACTGCATCGACGTTCCGAACGGCGCGCCGTGCGGCATGTGTACGTGCGCCTGCCTGTCAACCAACATGACCGAGGTCGGCGAGTGCATGATGGGCGGTGCGTGCTGCAAGCCCGACGGCTCGTGCTCCGACACGACGCAGCACCTGTGCATTGACATGGACGGCGGTCAGTTCCTCGGCTTTGACGTGCGCTGCGACGACGTGTTCTCGATCGGCGGCGGGCCGGGTGGATCGGATCTGCTGGTGAGCGATGTGTGCATCGACGGCCTCGATCCAACCGCAGCCCCGACGCCGGCGCCGACACCAGCACCGACTCTGTCGCCGACTCCGGCGCCCACGCCGCCGCCGGCATGCGGTACTTGCCCGTGGCCCGAAGGCGACATCAAGACGGACTGCAGCGACCCCGGCAACTTCCTGCGCGGCCGGTGTGCCAACACGACGTGCCTCTTGTTCGACAGCAACCTCAATCCGAGTTTTGCTTGCGATGCGCCTGGGGGCACAGACCTGTGCGGCGTCAACTTGTCGGACGGAGACCCCTGTCTGTGCCACAACAATCCTCTCGACCCGCAGTTCCCGGGAGATCTTTGCACTTGCAAAGACTTTGACGACGTGGATGCGTTCTGTTCCAACGCGTGCGACATCAACGAGTGCCCGTACGGCCCGAGCGAGCCGTGCGAGATCAAGACCGATGCACAGGGCGTCTGCGTCAACGCGCAGTGCGCTCTGCTCGATTCTGATCTCAACCCGACGATCATGTGCAACAACCCGGGCGCCGAGTGCGCTCTGGACGGCTCGACAAACGGCGAGCCGTGCATGTGCATGCTGACCGAGGGCGAGATGTGCACGTGCGCCGACCCGCCCTCTGAAGTCCGCTCGTGCCCAGACACGCACACTTCTGTCGGCAACACGTGTGTGATCGCGACAGCCTCAACGATCGTGGCCGGCGAGTGCTGGAGGTTTGGCCCCGCGTTCTCCTTCTCTTGCCGGTACCGCGGTGTTGCCGACGCATTTTTAATTGGCTGCGAATCGACGACGACGGTGTGCAGTGCTTTGGGGGAGCCTTGCGAGTGCCAAGTTGGCGCCGACCGGCAAGTCTGTCCTGGAGCGTTTCCGGAGCAACCAGGAGGTCCGTTGACCGCAGTGCAATGTTCCGTCGACGTCGGAAACTACGTGTGCCCGAACAGTATGGCGCCGTGCTTCCCCTGGTCCAATCCCGGTGGGGTCGAAATCCACCCGGTTGAGGACTTCTCGATGGTCGGTACGTGTGATTCCGGAGTCTGCGTCTACCCAGACGTGTTCGGAAACGTGTACTCGTGCGGAGTATCAGGCTGCGCCGATCCCGGACGCGAAGGATTCCTATGCTCGTGCGATACGTCCGCTCCGAACGACGACATTGTCTGCATTGACAACAGCCTACGTGTCGATGCCGGAAACGCCTCGGTGGGTAGTGCGCAGCGCTGCACGATGCCGCCCGAGGCGGTTTGTCTCGACCAGTTCATTCCGACCGAGCCGCCGACGCCACAACCGACGCCGAGCGTGCCGTGCGGTACGTGCCCGACGAGCGCCAACGACACGGTGTTGCGCGACTGCGGTCTGATTGGCGTGCAAGGCGCGATGATCCCGGGCACGTGCCAGGGCGCCAACTTTTGCTACTTTGGCGGCTTGGGCGAGGACTTTTCGGGCTGCTCGACCGATGCGACGGCGTGCAACGTCGGCGACACGTTCTGCAACTCGGACGACTGCGTGTGCACGTGCGAGATCGAGGACGCGGACACCGGCAACGCGCGCATCAGCGACTGCATCGAGTGCTCGCAGCTCTGCCCGCTCGACAACGGCGATCCGCTCAACAACTGCTTTGAGGCGCCGCTGACCATGGGCGTGTGCGTCGATTTTATTGGGGACGGGCTTGACCTGGTCTGTGCCCATCTTGATGCCGACAACGCCACTCTGGTACCATGCCTTAACAGAGGCTGTGATCAGACCTCGGACGACTACGGGCCATGCATGTGCGAAGTCGCCGGCTTCTGTGGCTGCACTGGTCCGGCTGATATTGACGGCACCTTTGTGCCCAACATTGGCGTCCGCTGCGCGCTGCAATCGGCAGCACCGACGCCGCCGCCGACACCGCCACCGACACTTGCACCCACGCCGGCGCCAACGCCGCCGCAGTGCGGTTCGTGTCCGGTCGTGGGGCTGGCTTGCGGTCCGCTAGGCGGTCTGGATTGCGCATGCGATATCGGTGGCAGCCCGGTCCAGTGCCGCATCTGCGGCGACGGTATTGTCAACCAGCTCAGCGAGCAGTGCGACGACGGCCCCGACAACGCTAGCGGCACAAACCGCACGGCTGCGTGCAGCACGTCGTGCAACCGCCGCTTCCCGGTCTTCTGCGTCGCCACCGCCGGTCCGGTCGACACGAGCGATCGCGACATGGGTGACTACGTGCCCGGTCTCATTCCGCTCCCGCTCGGCGTCGACGTCACGACGAACGTGTGCAAAGAGCTCGGAATCGCTCTCGCCACCGGCACCGTCGACGGCGACGTCGAGGCGTGCGAAGAGACGGCGCTGACTGTGCTCAACATCGGACCGATGGGCAGCGTCATCTACACCTCGTACCCCGAGGCAGGCGCCGCCTACTACGACCTGCCGTTCCAGGCCGGCCAGGCCGCCGAGGCCGGCATGTGCAACTGCCCGACCGTGTGCTCTGGCGATTGCCCCGATCCAGGGTTGGGCCAGATGCCTCAGGACGAAGGCTGCCTGGGCAACCGAGTGGGCGTCTGCTCTGCCAACCTCGATTGCGAACTGGAGCCCTCCGGCTACAGCTGCTCGGAGAGCACGTGCAAGACGGAGGGCGCTCCGTGTGTCTGCACCGATTGCACCTGTCGCTACCAGTCTTTCATTGCCGGCGACCCGTTCCACTCGGCGTGCGCTGCCAACGACACGTCGCCGCCGTCGACGCAGCAGCCAGCGCCGCCGACCGGCGCGTGCTGCTTCGACATGGACGGCACCGGGCTGGACCCGGGCTGCATCGACGACGAGACCGAGTTTGGCTGTCAGTTTGGCTTTGGCGCCGGATCGTTCATCCCGGTCTGGCTCGAGAACACCACATGCGGTGTCGACGCCGCCAACTGCCCCGTGCCGCTACCGCCGCGCACCGTTCGGGTGCCGTGCGACGAAGACAAGGTCTGCTTGTTCGACGACGCGGCGGCCGAGTGCGGCGACATTCCGCGCGACTGCGTCGCGCCTGGCGAGTGCAGCAACGGCATGTGCGTCTTCATTAACGGCGACAGCGTTACGAGCGCGTGCACGGCGAGCGCGTGCAACTCTGGAACAGTGGGTGCTGTGTGCTTGCCGACCGACTGCGAGTGCGCGTGCGCGTCGACCGACGATCCACAGACGACCGAGATCGGCGACTGCCGGTGTGGCTTCTGCCCGGCCGATCTTGGCGCGGGCGAGGTGGTCACCACCGAGTGCCAGAACTACGGTACGTGCGTCGAGGATAACGGCCTGCTGCTTTGCCAGATGACGACCGATTTCATCGGAACGACGACCTGCGGTCTGTGCACGGTGGAGGGTCAGGCGTGCCTGTGCTCCACTGGCTGCCAGTGCGAGGTCGCGGTGCCCAACGCCGGCCCGGCTTTGTTCCAGTGCACCAGCATCCGTCCGACGGCTGCACCCACGCCGGCGCCGACTCCGGCGCCGACGCCCGCGCCAACGCCGGTACCCACACCGATACCGACTCCGGCGCCGCCGGCGTGTGGCGAGTGCCCGATTGGTTCCGGTACCGAGGCCGAGCCGTGCGGTTCGTACGCGACGAGCGACAGTTCGTGCCAGGCGATCGACTCGATCCTGCAGTGTGTCTACGAGGTCTTTGATCCGATCACGACGCTGCGCAGCTACGAGGCGTGCGCCGGTGAGCCGTCTGGGCAGTGCACTTTCGTGGATCAGGCGTGCACGTGCTCGGGTCCGCCGCCGTGCAGCTGCGTTATTGCGCCATTTGGCGACCCGGTGGACCGGCTGACGGTCGAGTGCCTCACGACGCCGGCGCCGACGCCGGCGCCGCGTGGCGCGTGCTGTGAGGAAGGCACCGGCGGCGGCTCGGACATTTGTTCGGCCGACTCGCTCGAGTTTGACTGCATCGAGGCCGGCGGCACGTTCTTCGCCGACGTCGAGTGCGATCCGAACCCGTGCTCCGGTTTGCTCGAGTGCGCCGACACCGAGTGTTCTGTCGGCAACGTGCGTCTCTTGTGCGGCGAGTTTTCGGGCGGTCTTCTCGACGACGAGGTCAGCGCGGGTACGTGCGACAACTTTGGCACGTGCACGTTCCCCGGAAGACAGGGCAGCTGTTACGCGCCAGACTCGTGCGTTGCGACCGGCGCGTCGTGTTTGCCGTCCGACTGCGAGTGCGCGTGCCAGGGTGTCAACTCGGGCATCAGGTCGTGCGGCGGACGCCGCTTCCCGCCGCCGCCCGTCGAGCAGTGCGGCGACTGCCCGGAGGTCGGCTCGACGCAGGGTTGCGTCGCCGACTCGGCCATGTACGGCCGGTGCGAAACGTTCAGCACGTCGACGCTCACCGGCACGTGTGTCGATCCGATCTCGAACGCGACGTGCATCACCGACGATCCGTCGACGCCCGACTTTTTGCGCTGCGGCAGCCCCGGCCAGACGTGCAAGTGCACGATTCCGTGTGGCTGTGTTGTGGGCGATCTTGCCACCGCCGCGACGTACGAGTGCACGGTCGCGCCCGTCCCGACGCCGGCGCCGACGCCGGTGCCCGAGCCGTGCACTAGCCGCAACTGCTTGCTGCCCGCTCCGACGCAGGACTGCGGTATGACGAGCGGCGTCGATACGCAAGGTCTTCAGGGCACATGCTCATTCGAAGGCGTGTGCAACTTTGGCGAGTTCTCTTGTTACGACAACCAGTGCGTCGACACGGGCGGCGAGCCGTGCTTCGTCTCCCAGTGTGACTGCGCGTGCACAGTCATCGACCAGGCGCCTTGGCGGCGCTTGCTCGACCTGTCCGACTGCTCTCCGTCAGCGGTGCCCACGCCGGCGCCGACGCCGTCGCAGTTGGGCGTCTGTTGCGCGCTGGGTTCCGGTGCGTGTGTCCCGCTGACCGACGAGATCAGCGAGCAGGCGTGCCTCGCGCAAATTCTCGCTACCGACTTTTCCGTCATCACGTTCATTCCCGGCGTCACGTGCGCCGACATCGACCCGGCGACGTGCACGCTGCTCAACGTCCCGCCGCCGTCGCCGCCGCCGGTGGCCGATTGCATCTTCCTCGACTGTCCGTTCTTGAACATTCCCGGCGCGACGTTTCCGCAGGTGCCGTGCGCGAACCAGACAACGGTCTCGTCGCAGGGTCGCTGCAACGCCAATGGCGTGTGCCAGTACGTGAGCAGCGATACGTGCGGCGGTCAGTGCCTCGTCAACACCGGCGGTGATTTGGTCTGCCACCGCAACGGCGCGCAGTGCGACACGACGCCGTCTGGTATGGACAACCCGCTCTGCGGCGGCGAGTTTGATCCGTGCTCGTGCATCAAGTGCATGGACACGTGCCCCGACAGCCCCGACTGCCAGTTCGGCTCGGTCGAGGGCGATGCGTGCGCGTGCGATTTGCGAAGCCGCGGATCCGGCTGCGCTGGAATTCTGCCAGGCGACACGGGTCCTACTGTTGGCACATGCACTAATTTGGGTACAGATCGGCCGACGCCTGCTCCTACACCCGGGCCGACGCCCGCGCCGACGCCTGCTCCTACACCCGGGCCCACGCCGGCTCCGCCGTGCGGTTTCTGTCCGATTGATTCGCCCCTGAAGGACTGCGGGCAGATCGATCCGGGCGTATTTGGCGTCTGTTCGGTTGCCGGAGACACGTGCGTGTTCACGAACGGAGGCCAGTGCACGCAGACGTGCGCGAGCGGTTTGGCGTGCGATTCGGCCAACTGCGACTGCGCTTGCGCCGTGCTCGACCAGCTCGGAAGCTTGTTCACTCTGGACTGCAACGCCTCTCCGCCGACGCCTGCGCCGACACCGTTGCCGACGCCTGCGCCAACGCCCGCGCCGACGCCCGTGCCGGTACCGACACCTGCTCCTCCGACGCCTTCTCCGACGCCGGCGCCGCCGACTCCTGCGCCTACGCCGGCGCCGCCGTGCGGATTCTGTCCGTTTGCCGGTCCGAACGTCGATTGCGGCAACCAGTACCCGCCTTCTTCGTTCCCTGACGGCGTTCTTGGCGTCTGCTCGGCGAGCGGGACCGAGTGCTTGTTCGAGTCGGGCACGCAGCCGTGCGCACAGACATGCACGGCAAACCTTCCCTGCGATTTTAATGATTGCGACTGCGCGTGCTTTGCCGTCGATACCTTCGGGGAGTTCATCGTCGAGGACTGCGTCGCGACGCCGCCTACGCCGGCGCCACCGACGCCCGTGCCGCCCACGCCCACGCCGACGCCCGCTCCGCCCACGCCGACGCCAACGGATGCGCCCACGCCGTCGCCGACCAACGCGCCGACGCCATTGCCGACGCCGTTCCCGACGCCCTCTACACCTCTGCCGACACCAGGTTTTCTCGGATCCCCGAAGGGCGAGTGCGGCAATTGTCCCTTCACGCTGCCGTCCGATGTCATCACCGGGTGCACGGCGGGAGGTGTGTGTCGTCGCTTGGACCTCGGTGGCGGTACATCCGGCCCTCTCTTCTGCGCGCGCTTTGCCGAAGACGTCGTTGGTCCGGTGTCCGAAGCGTACTCGTGCACCGGCCGCCCAACGTCGGCTGCACAGTGCGACTTTGAAGGCGCCTCGTGCGTGTGCGAGACGTGCGCGTGCCTGGCCATCGGCGATCCGCCGGAGGGACGTCGGTGCCAGGAGCCTGAGGAGACATGCGGTACATGCCCGTCGCCGTTTAATCCCGATGGAATGTGCTCGACCGAAGGTGCGTGTCGTTTCCGCCCAGGGGATGGTCTCCTGTGCTACTTGTTTGCCGACGAGCTGGATGACTCTGGCCTCCCAGACGGTTTAATCTGCCAAACGACCGACACGTGCCTTGAGGCCGGCCAGGCGTGTCAGTGCGACGAGTGTTCTTGCACCGCAGACGGGGGTGATGGCTCCTTGGTGCCCTGTGTTGATACCGGGTGTGGTACATGCCCATTCGACGCGCAGGGCACAACGCGCGACCAATGTTCCGACGGCGGCGTTTGTCGCGAAGTTCAGGGCGAGCCGTTTGACTTTGTCTGCGAGAACCACGACGCCAATTGCATGATCGGCCAGGCCGGCGCCGACGCGTGCGAGTTCAACGGCCAGCGCTGCGAGTGTGACGTCTGCTCATGCCGCGACACGTTCAACCAGTACGCGGTGTGCACACCGCCGCCGGTGCCACCGCCGCCGCCGGGCGACTGCGGCTTCTGCTCGTCGACCGGATTCGCGCCGATCACCGAGTTTTGCGCCAGCACCGGCACGTGCGAGCAGCTCGTGCCCGAGGGCCCGCTCGTCTGCGCGCGCTTCGGAGCGGGGTGCGACGACCAGACGTCCAACCCGACGTGCGTCTCGCAAGGCCAAGTGTGCGAGTGCTCCGACTGCGCGTGCCGCGAGCAGGACAGCCTGGTCGACCAGCCGTGCTTTGCCGGCGTGCCTGGCTCGTTCTGCGGCGTGTGCCCCAAGCCAGCCGGCGACACGATCATCGACTGCACCAACTTTGGCCTGTGCGTCGAGACGTTTCCTGGCAGCGGCACGCACGAATGCCGGCGCTACACGGACAATGTGGGCGGCGCAGCGGTTTGTGCGTCGTCTGGCGGCGGGTGTACTACACCGGGCCGTCCGTGTCCGTGTGACGACTGCGCGTGTAGTGTCACGCCCGAAGACATCTTCGACTCGGGTCTTCGCACGTGTCTGGTACCAGCGTCGGGCAATCCGAACGATCTCGTCTGTTGTTGTACAGGCGGGGATACTGACAACTTTCATGGAGGAAGTGTCTCAACAGTTTCGTACGAGATGTGCATCCGGGACCTGCAAGGAAGTGCTCTTCCGGGACCTGCTGATTGCTCGGATCCCGTGATCACCGCACAATGCACAGCTCCTCTAGGTACTCCTTGCGGAACGTGCCCGGTCACCGACTATCCCGGCGCGTCGAACCCTTCGGCGTGCAAGAGCTCCGGACTGTGCACGCGAGACGGGCCGTCGAATAACCCCGACGCACCGCTGCGGTGTCAGTTTGCGACATTCGGTTCCCCGTTCGAGCCCCTCAAGATCTTCTGCCACGAGACAGTCGAACCATGCGTGGAGGAATTCGCGACGTGTGTATGCACAACGTGCCAGTGCGCATTCGAATACGATTTTGGGGTTGTTAGCGCCGAGTGCACACCCCTCGTAGGCGCGTGCTGTAGCCCGACTGACGTCTGCGTCGAATCGGTCGACCGAGAGACGTGTGTAATTTCTATCGGAGGGGACTTTTTCCCGGGCCACGATCGAAACTGCAGCGACATCGATTGCGCGGCGCCGACTTCCGTCCCGACTGCCGCCCCGACCCCGGCCCGCAAGCGCTCCGCGGCCGACGAGCCGGCACCGACTATGCGCAAGCTGCTCTCGATTGACGACGAGGACGACGGTCTGATCACGCTACCGCCGACGCCCGACGAGTGCTGGGGTTGTCCGCTTGCCGACGCCGCGTTTGGCTGCGGTGTCGACCCGCGCGCCGACGACTCGGTCGTGGGCGAGTGCGACGGCGCCGTGCTGGAGTGTGTGTTTGCCGACGGACAGACGTGCACGTCGCGCACGTGCACCTACGACCTGCAGGGCGAAGAGTGCACGCTGGCCGACTGCGAGTGCGCGTGCGGTGCGCTGGCGGCCGATGGCGAGAGTCTCGGCGCGCTGGCCGACTGCACGCGCCCGACCGACGCCGACGGCGCGCCGATCTACGACTCGGGCGCTTCTGGCGCGCAGGTGTCTGACGCCGAGAGTATTGGCGGCGATTTGCGCGCCCGCCAACCAAAGACTTCCGCCGCGCCGCGCATGCTGACCAGCCGCGCCCTGCTCGCACTCGCACTGGCCGCACCGGCGCTTGGCATCACGCCGGCGGCCCCGAGCGCCCTCGCGGCGCTCGTGAGTGTCGCCGCGCTGCTGCCGGCGCCGGTCGCCGGCTGGTTCTGGGATTCGCCGAGCGCGGGAGGCGGCGCGGTTGACATCGAGGATGCCGAACGCGCCGGCGACGTGCTGCTGCGCAAGCGCTGGCAGCCGACCGCCGAGCCGACGCCGCCGCCGGCGTCCGAGTGCGAGGGCAACGTCCTGCGCAAGCAGTGCGAGGAGAGCGGCAACGCGTACGCGGTGTTCACGCCGTACCCCGAGGGCTACAACGTCACCGAGGACGGCGAGTGCGCCGACACGCAGCCGTGCCGCTACGAGTGCACCGCCGAGTGCGCTGTATCGGCGTTCATCAAGGAGATTGGCGACGGCGAGCGCGTCATCGAGTACTTTGTGACGGGCGCCGCGGACTGCACCGAGAGGTTGCGCGGCTTGTCGTTCGACGCCGTCTCGCTGCTCGGCTACGACGAGCACTACTCGCACTACCGGCCGCGCCAGAAGGAGTGCGCCGTGTGCGCCGGCGATCTGCTGTGCGGCTACGTGGCGCCGCACGATCCGGCCGAGCACCGCTTCGAGCTGCCGTTCGAAGACGACGACACCGAAGACTCGTTCCTCGACCCCGAGGACGACGACACCAGCGACCGCGACTTTTCGCAGTCGCACCTGGCCGACCACGGCCACGATCACGAGCACGGGTGCGTGCTCAAGGACGACTCCAAGTGCGCTCACCGGCACGAGAAGCGCGTCCTTCTGCCGCTCAACGGCGGCTTTCGCGGCACTGCGGTCCACGTGCCGGCCGACCACGACATCGAGGTGCGCGACGTGCACATCTTTGGCCACTCGCACCGCTACCACTGCGTCGTCGAGTGCACCCTGCCGCTGCCGGTGCCCGTTTGCACGCGCGAGAAGGACGATTCGTCGTCCAGCTCGAGCTCGTCGTCGGACGACTGCGACGATTGCGACGCGAGCTCGGACGGCCACAGCGGCTACTCGGCCTACCACTACGAGTACGCTGCTGGACTCGAGCCCGAGCCCGCGCCGACCGAGACGCCGGCGGCGGCGGGCGGCTCGGCGTTGGGCGGGCTCGGCCCAGAGGTGCTGAGCGTGGCGCCAACGAGCGCCGGCGGCGGAGGCGCCGAGTACGGCGAGTGCGAGACGCTGGCCGAGCAGTGGTTGACCGACAACGGCGGCAGCGTCGAGTCGGCGCGCGCCGCGGCGCTCGCGTGGCTCAACGTCGCCGAGGAGCACGCGTCGGCGCTGGCGCGCTGCGCGCCCGACACGTACACCGACGACCAGCGCACGCTCGACGTCGCGCTGCCGTCAAACGCCGAGAGCGACGCGTCGTGCGACTACACGCAGTGCGCAGCGGCGCTCGGCGATGCGTCGGTGCTGACCGGCGGCGTGCCGCCGAGCTCGGCAGCGCAGTACGCGGCGCGCGCCGCCGAGCTCGTCGACGGCGCCTACGCCTACTACTCCGAGTCGCGCTACACGCAGGCGCGCCAATCGGCGTGCTGCGCCGAGCGCGTCTACGCCAACCTGCTCGAGATCAACGCGTGCGGCGCCGACCACTGCGCCGTCAAGCACATCTACCCCGACGAGTCGGCCGGCGCCGAGTTTGACGCGCTCTCCGGTTCGCGCAAGCGCCTGCTCGGACTCGACGACCGCGACGCGCCGTACCGCATTGCCGCGCCGCACCGGCGCGAACAGCAGCGCGCCGCCGGCGAGCGCGTGCTGGCGTTCGAAGAGTGCGGCGCCGTCGACGGCCGCTACGTACCCGACAACGACTTCAACGACGCCGTGTTTGGCGTCTCGGCCGGCTCGGCCGTCTCGCTGCGCGACGGTGCGTGGCTCTCGTCGACCGTGCACGTGCGACCGCTCGCGCTCGGCACGCTGCACGACCACGCGCTCGAGCTGCGCTTTGCCGACGCCGGCCTGCCGCGCGGCGCACGCGTCCGCCTGGTGCGCCTGGGCGTCGCGGCGTCGGCCGAGTGCTACACGGTCAACTCGGCCGAGACCGAGACGCTCGAGTGCCCGAGCACGTCCGTGGTCCGGCTCTTCCGCTCGCTGCGCGCCGCGCTGCCGCAGCACGAGGCGGCCGACGCGCCCTACGTCAACACGCTCGCCGCGCAGCCGCTCGCGCACTCGGCGCACCGCGCCACCCTCTTCATCGACATCCCGCTCGGCCACCGCTCGGCGCCGACGCTCGCGCTCGCATTTGAGCTCCGCGACCGCAAGACCAACTGCGTCGTCCAGACCAAACACTTTGAGGCCGAGCGCGCGCTGCGCGGCGCCGGTGTGCTGGCACCGGCGCCGTTTGCCTACCCGCTCGAGGGCGTGCCGGCCTACATCAACGCCACCCAGGTGCCGCACGGCGGCGTCTGCGTCGGCGGCGACAACGCTCGCGCGCGCTGCGACGAGCTCCAGGAGTGCGCCGGCGGCTACTGCGAGATGCACGGCCCCGACCGCTACCACTGCGTCGACGCGCCGCTCGCCGGCGTCAACCGCGACGCGCTCTGCTCGCGCGCCTCGCAGTGCCCCTACGGCCGCTGCTACGCGCACGAGGACGCGCCGGGCGAGCACGGCGCCTACCCGGCGCTCGCCGAGTACCTCGAGAGCGGCGGCCGACGCGCGCGCGACTGGTTCGCGCAGCGCGCGCCTGAGGCCGCCTCCGCGACGACCTACTACGATCGCGCTGCGCACGACAACTGAGCGCTCGCACCCGTCCGCCCGCGGCGCGCGCTTGCACGCACGCTTTCGCGCGCGCCAACCGACACGAGGACGACCGAGCGCCAGTAAACAAACTGTCTTTTCGCAAACTCGATTCACTCTCTACGCGCTCGCCTCACCCGCGCGGGCACGACCGCACGTCTGACAAACGGACGGCGGAGGTGACGGCCCAAGTGCTTCGACTTTGCGTCTGTGTTCCGCTTCCACGCGGTCCATTGTCTCCTGCATCTGCTTGGCGCGCTCGGTGTCCTTTTTGTTCGCGCGGTCCGCGGGAGTCTCGAACCACCACACGCGCAACGCGCGCAGGAAGCTCATTGCTCTCGGGTTGTGTGTCGGTGCGCCGAATGAGTGCGCACCCTCCCACACCCACCCACACGCGCCAACAATGTTGAACTGGCTAGCCGACGCGGTGCTCGGGTCGACAGTGACGCTCGAGCAGGTGGTCGGTGAGAAGCAGCGGCATTTGGCGCGCGTGGTGCGCGAGCTCGACTGGGAGAGGAAGCGGATCGAGCGCGAGGAGCGCAAGCTGGTGCCCGAGATGAAAGCGCTGGCGCGCGACGGGCACATGCAGGCGGTCAAGATGCAGGCGCGCGGCCTGATGCGCGCGCGGCGCCAGTACACCCAGCTGGTCAAGACGCGCACACAGATGCAGGCCGTGTCGAGTCAGCTGAGCGCGCTCAAGTCGACGCACCAGGTGTCGCAGGCGATGCGCGGTGTGCTGCAGATCATGAGCGCGCTCAATCAGTCGCTCAAGCTCGAGTCGGTGCAGCGGCTGATGGTCGAGTTTGCGCGCCAAAACGAGCTGATGGACGGCAAGACCGAGGCGATCGGCGGCGCGATCGACGACGCGATGGCGGGCTCGGACGACGAGGCCGAAGAGTCGGCCATGATTGCGCGCGTGCTCGACGACGTCGGCATCGACCTCGGCCAAGAGATGGCCGATGTGCCGCGCGACGCCGCGCCGTGCGCCGAGCCGCAGCGCGACGAGGTCGACGCCGAAACGGAGGCACTGCTGGCTCGGCTCGCGAATCTGAAACCAAGCGATTAGCGGCGCTCCCACAAGCGTCCCACGCCGGCCTATTGAGCGCTGTTCGGCACTCACGTCTGCAAAACAGCCGCTCCCAGTGGGCCCCCGACCGATGCTCGCGGTCGAAGAGGTGCTGGATGCCATCGGCGTACCCGTCGCCGCCGACCGCTCGGCCGAGTGCGGCTCGGCGCCCGAGGCGTCGTACAGCTACTTTTCGCAGCGCTTGGTCGAGTTTGCCGAGTTAATCGGGCCACCACCGGCACCACCACCACCACCACCACCGGCGCGCATGGCGCGCGGTCGGCCCGTCGACCAGGCGCGCTTTGGCGCGACGACCGGCTCGACCGATTCGACCGACGGCAGCACGAGCGCGCAGCGCGCCACGCACCGCGCGTTTGTGCTCGGCGTGCTCGGCTTCCGCGACGCGTTTGACGAGGCCGAGACGTTCAATCGGCGCGAGGCGCTGCGGCTCAACGGGGCGCGGCTCAATTGGCTCGAGAACGCCGTGGTGATTGGCGACCACAACGAGCTGCGCGGTCGCAATCTGCTTGTGATTGGCAACAACAATGTGGTGCGCGGTGACAACAACAGGTCGCGCGGCTGCACCAACAAGCTGTTCGGTCGCTGGTGCACCAACCACGATTTTGGCTCGTTTGGCGTGGCGCGCGGCGGCAATTCGGTGCGCTACAGCGCCGGCCGCGACGCGCATCGATGCTCGCTCGCGCTCTCGGGTCGGAGCGCGGCGACCGCCGCCGACGATCTGGCCGAGGAGTTGGTGCGCGGTCGTTCGCTCGACCAGATGAGCGCGCGGCGCTCGCCACCGCCTCTGCCGCCCGACTGGATGGTGCCCGAGTCCAGTTGTCGCCACCGCCGCCACCACCGCCACCACCGCCACCGCCGCCGCCGCCGCAAGCAAGCCAAGTGAACCACCAACGCAATGCAAACTTGACGCTCTTGCGCTCTACCTTCTCGGCCGACCCGACCCGGACCAGGCCAAAGAGCTCGAGTAGCTGCGCTCTCTCATTGACCAAGCGCTGTGACGTGGCGCGCGCGCGCGCAAATTCTCGGACAAAAATGAAATGCGATCTGCGCAATGCGATCTGCGCAAAATCCGATAATCGCATTCTCATTGCGCCCGAGAAAAGCGGCGCGGCGCCGTATGGACCAACAATCCCGACTGTCTGTCAAGTATGACGAACCTCGCGGTCTTCATGGCCGACCTCAAGCTGAACGGCGCCAACCCGGGCGCCACCCTCGCGCGCCTCCGCCGCACCACCAAGGCCGCCGCCGCCGCCGCCGCCGCGCTGCCGCCGCCGCCGCCTCCGCCGCGCGTGCAGCCGGCCGCCGCGCCGACCCCGCCGAAGAAGGCCAAGGCGGAGGCGGCGAAGAAGGGGCACGCGGCGGGCGCCGCCGAAGTCGCGCCGCCGCCGCCAATGCCAGTGCCGGGTTCCGAGAACGGAGCGCGTTCCGAGAACCGCGCGGGCGCGCCGGTCAAGAAGCAGCCGGTCAAGAAGAAGAAGGCGCAGCGCCAGGCGCGCAGTGCTCGCGCCAAGCGGCAGGCGGCAGCCAGCGCGCAACGGCGCATCAAGCGCGTCGCGATCGCCGGCTCGGGCCGCACCGAGTCGCCGCTCAAGTTTGGCGACGCCGAGGTGTGGGCGTGCGAGTGCGCGGCGTGCACAATCGACCGCCAGGTGTGGCGCGACGGCGCCGAGGCGCGCGGGCTGGTGCACAGCCTGTTTGCGCTCGACGCGTTCTTCAAGCGCCTCTTCGAGCTCTACCGCGACGCGTTTGCCAACGCGTCGGTCGACACGAGCCGCGACGAGTGCGGGGCGCGCGTCTCCATGCGCGGCCTGCTCGCCGACTACGGCATCGACTGGCGCGATCGGTGCAGCGCCCTGATCGCGCCGTTCGAGAGCGGCCGCCCGCTGCGCAGCTCGCGCGCCGACGGCGTCGTGCCGCCGATGGTGTGCCCCAACGTGCGCACCGCGCTGCGCACCGCGTGGAACGCGATGTGCGGCGGCGTGAGCGAGGCGGCGTCGGCGCAGGACGTCTTCTTCGAGCAGGTCATCGTCGGTACGCTCGTCTACTGGCACGAGGCGGGCCAGCGCCGCGCCGCCGATCCGGCCGACCGGTCGACGCTCGCCGCGCTAGAGTACGAGTACACGAGCGCCATTGCTGCCGACGACGGCGCGCACCACACGCAGTTCCGCGCGCTCGACCTGCAGCGCCAGACGCGCGACTTTCTGGCGCGCTGCGACGTCTACGCGCTCAACCAGCGCACCGCGCTCACGCGCCTCCGCGACTCGGAGCACCCGGGCATGGTCGGCGCGTGCGACGCGCTGTTGGCGCGCGTCGAGACCGGCGCCGCCGACGAGCTCAAGCTCGACGACGTCGGCGAGTACCTCTGCGCTCTGCTGCGCTCGCCGGCCGTCGAGCCGAGCTGCCGCGACTACTGGTGGCCGGGCGAGATCGCACTCGACCTCACGCACTACCGCATCGTCGACGACGGCTCGCGCCCGCATCTCGTCGACGAGCGCTCGGCGCGCCAGCGAGCGCCCGTCGCTGCGCCAGTCCAGCACCCGCCGCCGCCGCCTCCGCCTCCGGCCCAGGCAGAGCCGCTGCTCGGCGCGGCGGCGATGAGCGCGTCGGGCGCGGCGTCGCCGCCGCTGTTTCAAGAGACGTCCGACGCGGTGCTCGGCGCGTGGTTTGGCGTGACGTTTGACGCCAACCCGCCGCCGCCGCTGGACGAGCCCGAGCACCGGCCATCGCCCGAGCTGCAGTTCCTCAACAGCACACCGCCGCCAACATTTGCGTACGAGAACGGATTTTTGGTCGGCGATCCGTTGGACGCGTGCGCGCCATTCTCGCCGCGCCGTCGTCTGTGAGTCAATGAACTCCCGAGCACCCGTGTCAGCCAACACTTGCCCAGAAACAATGATCGCAATTCTCATTGCGCTCGCGTGCCACGCCACGCTCGTCGCGCTGCTCGTGCTCGTCGCGCCGCAGCCGTTCGATGCGTTTGTCGGCTGGCTCGCCTACTGGATGTTTGGCACGTGGGCGCTGGTGCGCTACGACTGCTCGTGGCCGTGGCTGCGCGCTACGCGTCTCTCCGACACGCTCCGGCGCTCGCTGTGCGCGCTGCGTCTCGACTCGGTGTCGCACGCGCGCCTCGCCGCGCTCGCGCCCGACCTGCGCGGCCGCCGCCAGGCCATCTTTGCCGTCGAGCCGCACGGCTACGCGTGCATCGCAGTCGCGCTGCTGTTTGCCGGCTACGGCACCGCCGGCTCGCCGCGCGACGCGCTCGGCGCCGACATTGCTGGCCGGATTCGCGTCGTCGGCCACTGGATCGCGCTCACAATCCCATTCGTGCGCGAGCTCTACGCCGTCTTTGGCGTGCTCAACTGTTCGCGCGCCTCATTCGAGCAGGCGCTGCGCTCGCGTCAGCACCTCGCCGTTATCCCGAGCGGCGTCAACGGTAAGCGCGATGCAGTGCTGCGCGCGCCGCGCGCCGGCGTCGTCGACGTGCTCCGACGACCCGACGACCGGCTCGGCTTTCTCTCGCTCGCGACGCGCTTCGGCGCGCTCATCGTGCCCGTGCTCGCGCTCGACGAACAGTCGACCTACACCGCGCTCGGCCCGCGCTGGTTGCCGTGGCCGCTCCAGCTCGTCGTCGGCCGCTGTCTCGTCGCGCCGCTGGCACGCAGCGCACCAATGCGCGTCGCCGTCGGCGAGCCGATCGACACCGCCGCGCTCAACCGGCACCGGCCGGGCGCCATCGAAGAGCTCGCCGAGCGCTACTACGACGCGCTGAGCCGCCTGGCCGACGAGCACGGCGTGCGGCTCGAGCTGCATCGGCTCTCCGACGGCGCGCCGCACGCGCACTTTGAGTGAATGCGAGCTCTGAATTTCATTACGACCGCGAGCTGGCGCGCACCATCTCGTTGGCCAGCTCGCTACCGATTGCAGCATTTGTTGGAGCGCGACGCGTTGTTGTGGACCACTACGGTGGTGCGATTGACGACCGGACGCGGTGCGCCGCCGACGTGCGTGCGTATGTCGTAGATGCGCTGCACCATGTCGTTGATGATGCGGTGGACGGTGGGTCGGCGCAGCGCCGTCGTCTCGGCGTAGATCATGTGGTGCGCCTCGGCAAACGCGACGCCGTCGGCCTGCGAGACGACGCGCTGGTCAATCAGATCGATCTTGTTGGCCACCAGATAGCAGACGACGCGGTCGTGGCCGGTCGCTTGCCTGTGCTCGTCAATGAGCGGCAGCCAGCGGCGCGCGAGGTCGTCAAACGACGCGCGGTCGGTGGTGTCGAAGAGCAGCGCAATGCCCTCGGACGAGCGCGTGTAGTTGGGCATCAGGTTGGCGAACCGCTCCTGGCCTGCCGTGTCCCAGATGAGAAGCTTGAACGGCTCGCCCTGGCGCGTCATGCGCGTCGTCTGCCGAAAATCGACGCCAATCGTGGCCGTCTCGCCGTTGCGTGGCAGCGCAGCGAGCTCGAGCGTCGGGTCGTCAAACGTCGCGACCATGAACTGCGTCTTGCCGACGCCACTGTTGCCGAGCAGCACCGCCTTGCTCTGCATCGCGTTGGTGCACCGGCTCATTTTTCGCGCCCCACCACCATTGGACCCCGCCGCTCGAACAATGACTTTTCGGTGCGTCGTGTGCGGCCAGACGATCCCGCAGAAATCGGACCACGTACGGCGCGCGTGCGGTCACCACCTGTGCATGGCGTGCGCCGTGCCGCTGCTGCGCGCCGGCAAGAGCTACTGTGTGCGCTGTCCGGCGCCGCGGCTCGCCACGGCCAATTTCGAAGGCAGTCTGGTGCTCGGCACCGACGGCGAGCAGAACGAGCGTGTGGCGGCGCTCATGCGCCAGGAGCGCGCCAAGGTATGTCCGCCAGGTGTGACGCGCACGCGCGCGCGCGCTCACTGAGTGCACTTCTCGCCCGCCCGCGCCTGGCTCACGCGCGCGCGCGCACCCAGTGAGCGCGCTCGGCTCGGTCGGCAACGCGTGCGAGCTGGGCGTGCGCGGTTGCCACGGCGGCGCGCTGTGTATGCACGATTGCTATCGCGAGCGGTCGCGCGAGGCGATGCGCGCCGCGTGCGAGTATGCGAGCTCGGTGGGCGGCGCGCCGGACGAGTGGCGCGCGCGGCTCGACGCGGCTATCGAGGCGCGCACCGACCCGCGCGTGCTCGCCGCGTGCGGCGTGACGGGCGAGCTGCTGGCCTACTGCGGCGTCTCGATCGAGCAGCTCGTGCTGCCGCGCACCACGGCGCACGGCCACGAGTCGCACTACTACGTCGAGCACCTCGTCGGCGCGCTCAAGCTGACCTGCGCCGACCTGCGCTTGCTCGGCCTCGGCCTGCACCATCTGGCCGACCGGGCGCACTTTCCTCTCATTGCGCTCTACGACGCGGTCGGCTTTCGCGCCGCCGACCTCTTTGCCTTCCACATGTCGTACGCCGATCTCGAGCGCACCGTGCTGCGCGCCGACGAGCGCCACGCCGAGCTGCTCCGGCTCAACCTCGACTATTGGCGTGCCGCGTTGACGCAGGCGGCGTGAGGCGGGCGGGCGAGCGAGCGCGAATGCGAGTAAAGACCGATTTGCGGCGGCAGTCGACTGTGCTGAGCAAGCACGAATGAGTGAGCGCTCGGCGCACACTTTGCGGCCGCGTGTGCCAAACGCGGCGTCGCAGCAGGCGATGAGCCCGCGCACCGAGAGGCTGCAGCGCGCGAAGACGACGCCGCACGGCACACGGCCGCGCGACACTCTGGTGCACCTGCTGCTCGAGAGCCAGCAGCTCGCCAAGCTGCTGATGCTGGTGCGCCAGCGGCGCGTCTCGGTCGGCCAGTTTGACGCCGCGCTGCGCGCCGGCCGGCGGCCCGACGTGCTGCGCGCGCTCTCGGCGCCGCTGGCGCAGCTGCAGACCACTGTGGCGCACGAGCTGATCCGGCTCGGCACGCCGGCGCACGTGCAGTGGGTCATCAAAGAGGTGCCCGAGTTGCTGCATGCGCGCGAGCCGGGCAGCAAAATGACGCTGCTGCACGCCATGGCGATGAGCCGCGACGACAACGACGCGCCCAAGTTGATCGACATCCTGTGGCGGCGTGTTGACGCCAAGCTGCTCGCGGCGCAGGACGCCGCCAAGTTTACCGCGGCGCACTATCTGGCGATGCGCAACGCACGGCACGCGCTCGCCGCCGTTTCGGCGCGGCTCGGCGGCGGCGAGACGACCGCCCGCAACGGCGAGACGCCGGCCAGCCTGGCGCTGACGCAGATGCAGCGCGCTCTCGACAGCGCCGAGCGCGAGAACGCGCGCTTGCGGCACAACACCGAGGCGGCCGAGCGCGCCGCCGAAGACCTGCGCGTCATGCACGCCGAGCTCGATCGCGCCATCCGCCAGCGCGACACCGACATCGAGCGGCGGCAAGCCGAGATTGGGCGCATGCGCAAGCGCGTCGACAAAGCGATTGGCGAGTGCGACGCGCTGCGCGCCGCGCACGACGAGCTCGAGCGGCGCGGTGCCGAGCAGGCGAGCGCGCTCGAGCGCGCCGAGAGCGAGACGCGCGAGATGCGGCAGCGCGCCGCTGCCGCCGAGCGGCACGTGGCCGAGCTGCGCGCGTCGATTGTCGACGGCGACCAGGAGGCCGAAGAGCTGGCAGCCGAGCTCGACGAGTTGCGCGCACGCCTTGTCGCCAAGGAGCGCGAGCTGGACGCGGCGAGCGAGGCCGACGAGGCGCGCGTCGAAGAGCTCGAGCGCGAGCGCGACGCGCTGCTGGCGCGCCAGAGCGCGGTCGAGAGCAACATCGAGACAAACGACGACGAGCGCGCCGATCTGCGCACCCAGCTCGGCGCGGCTCGTCGCGAGCACGCCGACGTGTCCGGTGCGCTGGTCGAGAGCCGCTCGCGGCTCGCCGAGGCCGAGCTTGACGCCGAGCAGCTGCGCGAGCGCAGCACCGCGCTCCAGGCGCAGTGCGACGAGCGTGGCGCGCAGCTCGACGCGTTGGCGCGCGAGCGGGACGCGTTGCGTGCCGAAGCGCAGCGCGCCACCGAGCAGGCGCGGCGCGCCACCGAAGCGGCCGCGCGGCACGCCGACGCGCTGCGCGCCATGCGCGCCAGCGGCGACGCCGACGCCGCCGCCGCCGCGGCCACCGAAGACGCGATTGACGCGGCCGAGCGCGAGCTGGCGGCGGCGCGCGAGCGCGAAGTCGAGCTGCGCACCGATTCGGAGCGGCGCGAGGCCGAGGCGCGCGACGCGATTGGCGACATGGAGCGGCGCCTCGATGCGCGCCAAGCACAGGTCGAGGCGCTGACCAAACAACTGCGCGACTCGCTCGAGCGCGCCGATCGCGACGCGCGGGCGCGCTCGGCGGCCGAGCAGTTGGCCGCCGCCGCCGGCCCGCCGTCGCCCGCCGCCGTCCGATCGCGCTCCAACTCGCGCGCACCGCAGCCGACTGCCACCGCGCGCACGCCGCGCACCCACTCGGCCGACACGAGCGAGTCGGCGGCCGACACGCAGCGCGCCGAAGCGGCCAAACAGGCCGAACGCGCCGTCGCCGAGATTGTGCGGCGCAACGCCGAACTCAACACGGCGTTCTTCGACGCGCTGTTTGTCGGCGCGCGGACCGGCGACGTGGCGCTCGTCGAGCGCTATCTGGCGCTCGGCGTGTCGCCCAACACGCGCAACGCGGCCGAAGCGACCGAGAGCGGCGGCCAGACGCTGCTCGAGATTGCGGTGCTGGCGGCGCGCGACGCCACCAACTCGGCCAAAATGGTCGGCGAAAAGGAGGCCAAGCTGCTCGTCGAATCGCTGGCGCGCACCGTGCGCGCGCTGATCGAGGCCGGCGGCGACTGGGCGCAGCTCGACGCCTACCTCGACGCGCACGCAGACGCGCTGCCGGGCAAGGTCGCCCGGCTGCTGCGCTCGCGCGACGACTTTTCGCCTTTCTGCCAAGCGCTGCTCGCCAACAAGGAGGAGCGCGCCGAGCGCTTTGCGCACATGGTCGAAGACTTCAATCGCGTGCCGGCCAAGCACGCCTCCGACCGACTCTCCTATCTGCACCTGGCCGCGGCCGGCGGCCACGCGCGCCTCGTCCAGCTGATGGCGCTGAGCGGCCGCTGCGATCCGAATCTGCGCGACGCCAAGGACCGCGCGCCGCTGCACATTGCGCTGCAGAAGATTGGCGACGTGCACAAGCGCCTGCTCGTTGTCGAGTATCTGTTGGCGGCCGGCGCGCACCCGACGCTGCCGTCGACCTACCAAAAGCTCAACGAGCGCGCGCGCCGCGCCACCACCAAGTTTGCCGCCGGCTCGCCGTTGGCGCGCGCCGCGTCGGCCAAGTCGATGGACGCCGAAGTGGCGCAGCGCGTCAGCGCCGCACAGCGCTTTGGCACGCCGCTGGCGCTCGCCGAGGCGGCCAGCGACGCGTCGCTCGTCGCCATGATGCGCAATCGGCGCTATCTGCGCCTGACGACCGACAAGCGCGCCGCCGAAGACTACGGCGCGCCGCTGCTGCAAGAGTACGTCGCCAACTGGGTGACGCTGCACGTCGAGATGGAGCAGCTGGTCGACGCCGGCGTCGTGACCGACGCCAGCTCGCTCCACCAGATTTTCAAGCGCTACGGCAGCGTGTTTGCCTGCTTCAACGACAACTTTGGCGGCCGCGCCGGCTACGCGATTGCGATTGAGCGCATCTACGCCGAGGCCGGCATCGACCGGTACGCGGTCGACGACGAGCAGGCCGCCGAGGCGCTCGGCGTGATGGTGCGCAACGACGAGGCGGTCATTGCGCAGCAGATGAACGCGGCCAACGACAAAACGGGCGCGGCGCACGCCAACGCGTCGACGCTGTGGAACGTCTGCAAGCTGCTCATGCAGTGCACCAAGGCGGTGACCGGCCGCTGGTTCGAGGTCGACCGCATGATCGAGGAGCCGGCGCGCGCGCTCTACCCGCGCGCCGCGCGCATTGCGCTGGCGCAGTTTGTGCGCGACAATCGCGTTGCGCAGATCGACTGGATGCTCAACCGCAACGACGCGCTCTTCGGCGACCTGTCGGCCAACAGCACGGTCGACGAGCGCCTCCGACTCACGCCCATCGAGCTGGCGGCGCACTGCGGCGTCGCCGACGCGCTCGAGTACTTTCTTGAGCGCCAGCGCTCGCGCATCGACGCGGCCAACGCCGATGGCCGCACGCTCATCATGATCGCGCTCGCCGCCTACCAGCCCATCTCGATTGTGACGATCGACCACTTCAAGTGGCGCGCACGCATGAGCGCCGAGCGCCATCCCAACGCGCAGCACTACGGCCTGCTGACGCGCGACATGCGCAACTCGGTGCTGCACCAGTGCGCGCGCCAGCACCGGCCCGACTTGCTGAGCTTCTGCGTCGGCAAGGTTGAGTTTCAGCTCGAGCGCACCAACCAGAGCGGCGAGACGCCGACACAGGTAGCGCGCAGCATGATCCAGTTCCAGAACCGCGGAGCCGAGATCGCGGCGCGCTTTGAGCGCTGCGCGCAGATCATTGAGCGCCGGCTAGCGGGTGAGAGCGACTCGGACGCGAGTGACGACGGCGCGTCGGGCCCGCCGTCACGCTCTGCCACGCTGCGCCGCATCGACATTGACGCGGTGGCGCGCTCGGCTGCCCAAGCGGTGCTCGAGGCGTCGCCGCGCGGACCCACAACACCGCGCAAGCACAAGAGCCGTAGGCATCGCAGGCCGTCGTCGTCGTCGTCGTCGACCTCCTCGTCACGGCCGCGCAAGCACAAGAGTCGCAAACAGCCGTCGGCCCGCCGACCGAGCGCCGACGAGCGATCGGCGGGCGGTGAAGAGCTCTCCGAGCGCGCGGAGCACTCGGAGGGCGCCGAGAGAGCCGACGACTTTACGCCCCCGCAGTTGCTACCACCGCCGCCGCTGCCGGGCCAGTGAACGGGTGCAGAGTCAGCACGAACAATTTTTACTGTTGTCGGTGTAGTTGTTGCGCGCACTGATGTTGATTGTGCCGCCGGCCGGCGCCAGATTGGCGCGCATCAGCTCCTGCTCTTGGTCGATCGCCATGTCGACCATCTGCACCACCATGGCGTTGATGTGCGTGCCGAGCTTGGCCGACACGGCGTGATAGCCGCCGGCGCAACCGAGCAGGCGCGCTTGCTCGTCCATGTCGAGCGCGTCCATCCAGCGGCGCGCCGACGGCAGCGCGTCGTAGAGATCGCACTTGGTGGCGACGAGCATGCGCACGCAGGTCGGGTTGCGCTGCATCACCATGTTGAGCCAGTACTCGCAGACGCGTTCGTAGCTGTGCTCGTTGGTGGCGTCGAAGACGAGGAAAATTCCCTGCGCGCCGGTGAACATCATCGGGACGACGGCCTGGTAGCGCTCCTGGCCCGCGGTGTCGACGAGTGTGAGGTGCGTGCGTCGGTCGTACGACGGGTGGTTGCTCTTGAGCCACAGGCTGCGGCAATCGACGCCCTCGGTCTGCACACGCTTGGCGTCAAACGTGTCGTAGAGGAAACGCTTGAGCAGCGACGTCTTGCCGACCGCCGCCTCGCCAATCGCGGCCAGCTTGATGTACGTCTCTTCGCCGCCGCTGTCGCTCGAGCTGTCGCCGGTCGCGTGCAACGGCCGCTCGCGGCACCGCACCAGCTTGCGCACGTGTCCGAGCCCGTCCTGGTCGCCGGTGTACACGCTCGTGCGCTCGCCGGCGCTAGCGGCGGCGGGCGGCGGTGCAGACATTGTTGGGCGCGCGCGGCCGCGGGTTCAGCCGCGCTCTGGCAGTCGAATTCGCACGTGCGTCTGGTGGCGCACGTTGCGCAGCTCAATCTCCGTCTCGCCGCTCGCCAGCCGCTCAATACCGACGCTCATTGGCGCGCGCCGCGCGTCGCCGTCGTCGGCGCCGACGCGCTCGCGCTCGCGCAGCATGTCCAACAGCTCTTCGTGGTCGATGAACCGCTCGCGCTCGTCTCCTGTGCGCTGTGTGACGCGCGCCGCGCGCAGCCAGCGCTCAAGCGACTGGCGGTGCGGTCCGTGGCGCGCGTTGTCGAGCGGAAACGCGCAGACCGCGCCGAGCAGCGAGTAGAGACAGTGGCGCGCTGCGTGCGCCGCATCGACCGGCTCGCTGGCGCTGCGCGGCCTGCGCTGCCCGCTCATAGCTCGTAGGTCGGCGCGATTAAACGGATTGCTTTTTGCCCAGAGTGGATTGAGTGCGCGCGCAATGTTCGGCCGACTGACGCGCGCTCGCTCGCAGCCCGGCGGCGGCGGCGGCGGCGGCGACGTCTGCGTGCTCGGGACGCGCGAGGCGCTCGAGAACGAGATTGTGATGCTGTGCGCCGGCGCCAACGGCGTTCAGCGCTGGCCGCCGGCCGTGGTGGCGCGCTTTCGCGCCATGCTCGAGTACCAGTCGTCGATTTTCGTGCACGACGCGCTGGCGCGCATCGACCAGCTGGCGTTTGGCTGCGTGCTCGAGTACCTGCTCACACACGCGCACTTGCGCACACGCAACGGCGCGACCGAAAACGCCACGCTGCACGTGATGGCGCCGACGCGCGTGCGCGCCCAGTCGCTCTGTTTGGCGCTCATGCTGACGCTCAACTACACGCGGCTCAACGAGCGCCACGGCCTGCGCGTCGTCGACCAGACACCGGCGCTGATGCACTTCTCGCTGCGCGACCAATGCGCGCTGTTTGTCAAGTTTGTCGACCCGCAGCAAGCGCCTGACGCCGGCGGCGACCTGGTGCTGCTCGGCGCCGAGCGACTCTTCTCGCGCGCCATTCTGGTGCGCGGCACGCTCGTGCCGCGACTCTCGTTTGGCGCTGGCGAGGCGCGCGTCCGCGCCTTCTTCGGCGTCACGCCCGACGAGCCGGCCAGCCGGCTGTTTGCTGCCGATGTCTTCCCGCGCCAATTCGCGCAGCGCGCGCCGCACGCCAACCCGCGCGCCAATGCGCGCACCGCGTGCGCCGCGCTCACCAGCTCGGTGGTGCACCGCTACGGCAACGTTCTGGCGGTCGCGCCCGAAGATTCGCCGCTCCACCAGACCGCCATCCGCCGTCGGCGGCGCGCCACTGCCGCCGTCGGTTCGAGCGCGACCCAGCTGCCGTCGATTCGCACGACGCGCTGCTTGGCGTCGCCCGACGCGTCGCCGCCGCTCGAGCGCCGCATCGTGCTCCGCGCGCACGACGCCCCAGTGAACTAGCGAGCACCCATCGACCCAACTCGCATAAGCAAGCGCAATTCGCCGGGGGTCACGCACACCCGACGCGCGCGCGCGCTCGCCAACGATGGAGTTTGTTCTGGCGGCGCACGACAATGCGGCGCGCGCCGGCTACCTCTTCCTCGAGGTCGAGTTGTACACGCGCGCCAACTGCCAGCCGTACACGTCGAGCTGGATGAGCGCGTTCCTCTCGCTGTCGCGCTACGCGCCGTCGATCATCACGTTTGTCCTCTACTTTGCCGGCCTGCGCTACAAGGAGCTCTACCTGCTGCTCTTTGGCTTTGGCCTGACGATCGACGCGTGGATCGGCTACGGCCTCAACACGCTGATTGTCAACGAGCCGCGCATCGCCGGCTGCTTGCCGGTCTTCGGCAGCGCCATTGCGTATCAGGTGCAGCACGCCGCGTTCTTCACCACCTTTTCGCTCGGCTACGTCTCGCTCTACCAGCCGCGCACCAAGCTCTGGCACGTCGCCGTCGTCCTGCTCTTCTACGCGTCGGTCGTGCTCGGAGCGCACTACCTCAACTACTACCAGAGCGCCGCCATCGTTGCGGGCGCCGCGCTCGGCTCGCTCAATGCGCTCTGGTACCAGTCGGCGCTCTTCTGGATCGTCGTACCCACCTTCTACATCGTCCTGCGCTCGCGCCTCGTGCGCTACATGGCCTACCAGGACACGCTGTGCACCGGTGACTGCACGCCAGCGCACGTCATTGCCGTCGAGCAGTTTGACCGCACGTTTGATTCGCGCCAACGGCAAATCTCGAGGCAGCGCGCCAAAGAGTTTGTCGCCAGCCAGATGTTTTGACGCGCGCGTATTGGCGCGCATTCGCCGATCGAGCGAACGAGATGGTCAACAAACCCGCCAAGGCGTGCGTGCGCCGCAAAGTGGACAAGGTGATGGGCGAGCACAAGCGCGGCACGCTCAAGTCGAGCAGCGGCAGCCGAGTCAAGAGCCGTGCGCAAGCGACGGCGATTGCGCTGTCCGAGGCGCGGCGCAAGTGCGGCGCGCGCAGCGTCAAGCGCCGCGGCAAGAAGTGACAGCGGCGCTCTGCGGTCACTAAACAGCATCAAACGAGCCCCTTGCCAGTGCCAAGCATGACCAAGGGCACCAAGAAGAGCGGCGGCGGCGGCGGCGGCGGCGGTCGCAAGACGTCGACCAAGGCGGACCGCAAGATGATGGAGCGCGGCGGCAAGGCGGCGCGCTTTGCGGGCGGCGGCAGCGGGCGGATGCGCGGCATTGGCGTCGGCTCGTCGAGCAACGCCGGCACGCGCAAGAGCGCGCTGGCGCGCCGCTACGCCGAGGCGCGCCGCACCAAGCGCCGGTGAATGAGAAAGCGAACGGCGCGAGCGAGCGGACAATGAAAGCGCGAACAGGAAGAAATTTGGAACAATGAGTACCGAGCGCGTCGTTGCTGTGCTTCCGTGCGACAAGACCGACATTGAGTTTGTCACTTTGTCTGAAGACGAGACCGGGTGCGAAGCGTTGCGGCGTCTGGTCGATTGCGACACGTTTCAGGCTGTTTGCATTACGGACGACCTTGAGTTCTACGTCGACGAGGAAGGCGTCTGGAACGACAAACAGCCAAACCAGTGCGAGCAGAAGCTCATCGACGGCAAGTGGGGGTTTCTGGGCAACGCGGTGTTGATGCGCGAAGGCGGTTCGGTCACGCAAGACGACATCGACAAACTCGAGGCTCTCGTTGACGCCGACCTCAAACGCCGCGCCTCTTTTGCAGCCTCGTTCTGAGTGCCAATGAGAATGCGAACGGCGCGAGTGAGCGGACAATGAAAGCGCGATCATCCTGACAAACCCAATCCACCAATCATGAGAGGCCCGCGCTACAGCTACCGCAGCACCGGAAAGGAGGGCACGCGCGCCCTGCTCAAGAAGCTGCCACACCCGCGCAACCAGATGATGTGTTCGATCAGCGGTCTGCCGCGCGCGGATCGCTGGGACGTCTTCAAGCGCATTGTGTCGTTCGCGAAGAGCAAGGGCACCGACCCCGAGGACATCGCCGTCGTCGTGCCCAACTTATCGCGCAAGCGAAACAAGAGCCTCTACGTCAAGTACGGCGCGGATGCCGATGACATTGGCACTCTGGTCAACAAGACGTACGTGCTCGTCGACCGGGCCGAGCGCCTTAACTACCAGCAGCACGATCGTCTCATGGCGATCCCGGCGCAAGTCGTGCTCTCATTTTCGTCGATGGAGCACGCGGTGCCGATCGAGCACCGGCTCGGTATTCGCAAGTGCATTCGCTGCTCACCGAAGAAGTGAAGTCTTGGTTCGCTAGTTTACTCGATGCGCACGCCGTCGGGCAGCACGTCGCCGAGTGCGTCGGCGTTCGGAAAGACGTCGTAGTCGCGCGCGCCGCCGGTGCGCGAGCGCACGCCGGCGACCGAGACGCCCGTGAGGTCGACGTTGCGCGACGGCGCCAGGATGACGCCGCGCGCGCGGTTTCCGGCGTAGCCGATGTCGGGCGCCTGCTGCACGTGGCCGCCGCTCTCGGCCGTGTAGGTGGCCGGATCGGGCACCGGCGCCGTCTCGCCCGGCATCAGCTCTGCCTGGCCCGGCTCGCCGTTGGCGACGACGCCGTCGATCACGACGTTCTCAAACTTGCCGCCGTCGACGAGCTCGACGGCGAGGCCGTGCGCGCCCTTGTTGACGTGAAACATGGCGTCGGTGTTGCGCATGTAGCGGTAGCCGTTGTCGCGCACCACCTGGCCAAAGAGCGCCAGGTCGGCGCCGGCCTCGTACCAGTCGAGGATCGGGCGCGGCACGTTGTGCGTCGGACCGACGTGCCACTTGTCGCGCCCAAAGCGCTCGAACGCGACGGCGTACGCCAGCTGGCCGTCGAGCAGCTCGTCGATCGCCTGCTCGCGCAGCATCCGGTCAAAGCCAAACAGGTCGCCGGCCGGGCCGCGCACTTCGCGACCCTCGTCGTCGAGCAGGGCGACAAACTCGACGACCGAGTTGACCGTGTCGCGCACCTCGACGTCCTTGACGTAGACGCGCCGCGCCGGCCGCGCCGCCGGGTCAAACTCGGCGTCAAACTGGATCGTGCCCTGGCCGTGGTTGGTGAAGCGCAGGCCAAACGTGTTGCCGTCCTGCTGGCGCGCCTCGTTGGCAAAGAGAAAGTGGGCGCGCGGGTGTGCCGCGGCGTCGATGCGGTTGTCGGCGAGCACGTCGCGCAGCGCCTCGTCGAGCAGCGCCTCGAGGCGCTCGAGCGCGACGCGCGCCGGCTCGTACTCTTCGGCGGCGAGCGGCAGAAAGTGCGTCGCCAGGAAGCGCGCCTGCGAGTAGGTGCCGCGCACCGGCACCTCGACGTCGGTGCCGAGCGCCGTGCAGTCGCGGATCATGACGTTGGCGGCGCCGTTGAGCGCAATCGCCGCGACGCGGTACGACTCCATCTCGACGTCGTGGATGTAGATGTTGGCGCCGGCGTTGCCGTGGATCGCGTGGTGCGCGTTGGCACCCAGCCGGCCGTTGCGGATCACGACGTTGGACGGGCCGAAGAAGCCGGCGTCAAACTCGCGGTCGCTGAAATCGACCGGGCCCTCGCCCGGCACAAACGGCCCGGTGCCGAGCGAGATGAGCTGCGCAAACGACTGTTGCAGCGTGTGCGCGCGCGACTGGCGCAGCTCGTGGCCGTTGAGGTCGATCAGCACGTCGTCCGACTCGATCGTCATCGCGGCAAAGAAGTCGAGCGCAAATCCGCTTTGGTGCGGATAGTCGCCCGAGCGCCGCTGCGCGTCGGTCGGCTGCCAGTTGTTGTCCGGATTGGGGTCGAACGCCACGTCCTCCACAAACACCAGCTTGCACGGCGCCCGCACGCGCAGCGTGCCGCGCGCAAAGTCGGCCTGTCGCAGCTCGACCGTCGAACCGGCGAGTGCCTCGCGGTCGGCCTCGAACACGTCCCAGCTGACCGGCACACTCGACGCCAGCTGGCGCGCGGCTGCGGCGGCCGAAACCGGCGCCACCGAGTCGAGCAGCTGTTCGAGCGCCTGGAGTTCTGTCTGCAACTCGGCAAACGTATCGTCGGATGGTTCGTTGTCGTCGGCCGGGTCAAACACCGGAGCGACGCACTCGATGTTGAGCACAAACGAGTCTTCGCCGACAGTGATGAACCGCTGGCACGTGTCGACCTCGCACGAGCACGCGCCTCCAGCCGGCAGCCCATCGCAGTCGGTCGACGAGCACACGACTGCGTTAGCGAACAGGAAGCTCGCGCCGTCGAGCCCAAATTCGACTTGGCAGTCGTCGTTGACGTCCGAAAGGCACGTGCCGGCTGACAGCGGTTCGCACGCCTGTGTCAGAGGCTGACTGACCAGACCGTTCTCAAACGCAAACACTCCGCAGTCCTGCGGCACCGCCGTCTCGGCGTCGACGCACTGCATGATAATGTTCTCGGTCTCGTCGGCAATTACAGAGCGTAGGCACGTCTGAAGGCGGCACGTACATCCCCTCTGTCCGACATTGGCGGCTGTGCACTCGGTCGCCGCGCACTCAAACTCCGCAAAGATTCGGTCAAAGTCGGAGCTTGGTTCTTGCAGCACACCCTCGTTGCCGCCGTTGGTCACGCCACACAGCTCGGAGCCGACGCATGTGCCGGTCAACTCGCCGCCTAGGCAGGCCATCGACTGCGGTTGAATGACAGCCGGCAGATCGAGCAGACCGGGGCAGCGAACCTCTGGTTCGGGCGGCACCGCCTGCTCCTCGTGCGGAAAGCGGTTGTTGACCACCAGGCCGATGGCGAGCGCGAGCAACAGAGCAAACACAATGCCTCCGCAGAGGCACGCGAAGATTTCGCTGGACGACTTGACGCGGCGTCGGCCGCGCGCGTCGTAGTACGCGTCGCCGATCAGCGGCTGCTGCGAGCCGCCAATGCGCACCCGCTGCGCCATAACTAGTCAGTGTTGGGCGCGGCGGTGCGTAGCTTTGCCAGCACCGAGCGCAAACTCGACCGCTTAGTGCGCAACTTTTGCCGCCGCCCGCCACTGCTACGTCACCAGTACCGGTGCACGCCAATTCGCGGCGCGCCTGTAAGAACTTTGTTTGCGCGCCGGTGTGCGCAAAGACGCGCACGCCTCCGCACCGATGGAGTCGAACTACCGCCGCACGCGCGAACAGACGATGGCGCAGCTGCTGTTTGGCTGCTGCGCTTGCATTTGCCTCACGGCCATTCTCGGCGTCACGATCGCCGCGCTGGTCCAGATCAACCACATTGCGCACGAGCTCGAGACGCCGGCGCCCACCCAGGCGCCCGCCGTCAGCTCGGTTGGCGCCGTCGCCGCCTCCGCAGCCGCCGCCGCGTCGTCATCGACCGGCAGCAGCGCGCGCAGCGCTCTGCTCAAGCACGGCCTCGCCGGCCTCACGCACAAGGAGGTCAAGCGTGGCGTGCAGCTCGACGCAGCGCTCATCGAGGAGCTGGCCGAAGAGAAGCCGGTCGCCGCGGCGGTCAAGCCGGCCTCCGCCAAGCCGAAGAAGGTGCTGTCGCTGGCCGGGCGCCGCGCGGCGCTCAAGAAGAAGAACTGAACTCACTGGTGCCGCGTACCCACGTTCACTCGCGCTTGACTACCGACATGCACGTGTCGGCGACGCGCCTCGCCGGCGCCGGCAGCGCGTCGTACTCGCGTCGCGTCAGCCTCAGCAGCACGACGCCGCCGAGCGCCAGCTGCATGAACGTGTGCTCTCGCGCGCCGCCGCCGCCGTCCGCGCCACGCGCGCCACCCTCCGGCACGCTCGCCAGTTCGGCTTCGCCGACAAACATTGTTGGGCGCGCACGCGCAAGCGGTCGCTTTGGCGTGCCGTGCGGCGCTAAACTTTTCATTTCGCACACCCCCGCGCACAGTACGCGCTCAACAATGTCTAGCGGGCTGGTGCGCAAAGTGCTCGGCTGTGCCGACTCGGACTACGAGGAGGACGACGGCGCGACGCCGACCATTGTGCTCAAAGCACCGCCGGCGACGGCGGCGCAAAACGGCGCAGCGGTGGGCGCGGCGCACCCGCCAATGCCGCTGGAGCGCGAGGTGCCGTCGATGGTGCGCCACTTTGTGACGCTGCTCGACGAGCAGGGCCGCATGCCCGAGACGCAGCTCGGCGTGGTGTGGGCCGACGCGCACTTTGAGATCGACGAGGCGGCGGTGCGGCGCGGCATGGCGCGCTTCGACCAGCCAATGGACGTCGCCATCAGCGGCGCGCTGCGCCACAAGCTGGCCGTCGACCGGCGCCTGCACGGCCTCGCGCCGCACGCGCTCTCCGTTGTGCTCGCGTCGTACGATACGCGCCCGATGCCGTTTGACATGCAGCTGTCGATCGGCGGCATGCGGCTGAGCGCCGAGCCGCGGCTCGGAGAGCGGCGCGACTCGGACGCTTGCTTGCGCGACTATGTGCTGCCGCGGAGCGCCGAGCGGCCGCGCGGCGGTGACGACGAGCCGATTGCGCTGCTGACGCGACCGCTCGTGTGCGAAGAGTCGCTCACCGACACGCGCTTCGGCTCGATCGAGGCGATTGGCTTTGACTCGGCCGACTTGTTTGAGCGCGTCGTCCAGCTCGTCGACAGCGAGACCGATCCGCGCCGCTGCGAGCGGCTCGCGCTGCTCTTTGGCGCGCGCCAGGGCTCGCTCGGCGCGCTCGGCGCGCTCTTTGGCGGCGATGCGCAGTCGGCGGCGGCGCACCACAGCACGCCGCGCCGGCGCCGCTTCTGCCTGCTGCCAATCGGCTACGAGTTTACCTCGCTGCTCGTGCGCGTCCACATCTACCTGACGATGCGCGCGCTCCGGCACTCGCGCGTCCACGAGGTGCCGCGCGACGCCATCGACCGCTCGCTCTACGAGCTGCCCTACTCGAGCGAGCTGCTCGTCTTCCCGCACGACGAGCTGCACGAGGTCGTCGACTTTATCAACCGCAACCTCGTCGACGTCCACCCGCAGTTCGACCCGTTCCGCATCACGGCGCACCTCGCGCCGTTCGACCAGGCGAGCTGGACCAAGGCGTGGAGCGACGCCAAGCCCAGCGCACCGCCGGCGCCCAACGGCACGCTCCGCTGCTCGGTCAAGCTGATTGTCTTCTACGCCCTGCTGCCGCAACCGGCGCTCAAGCGGCGCGCCGCGCCCACGCACGGCGCCAACGGCATGCTCAACTCGTACTACCAGACCGTCGAGAAGCGCGTCGACAGAATGCTCGCAGCGCCCTCTTCCACCGACGACGACGACGGTTCGTCCGACGACGACGGCTACGTGCGCGCACCCGTGCCGCCGGCCGACTTTGAGAGCATGGTGAGCGAGAGCTACGACGCGTCGCGCAGCGCCCTGCCCGAGCTGCCGTGCAAGAGTGTGCGCAGCGACGACGACGACGACGACGACGATGAGGGCGAGTACGACGAGGACGCCGGCTACGACCACGGCAATCTGAGCGCGCAGCAGACGCCGCCGCAGGCCGCCGCCGGTGTGCACGCACTACCTCTCAACCCGGCCACGCCGCGCGATTCGCCGGCGGCGCAGAGCTCGCCCGCAACATTCAGCTGGCCCGCCGAAGCGCTCGAGCGCATGGAGTCGGCGCGCGCAACTCAGTCGGCCACCTCGTCGGCCGACGGCGACGACGACGACGCCACGCCGCTGCCAACGCCGCCCAAGCTCGACACGCGCTCGCCGCTCACGCCCGGCCGCTTTGCGCCGTGCTTGCCCGGCTCGTTCACCCGCCACGCCGCCTACTCGGCCGACACGGTCGTCGACAGCGGCACATCTTCGCTGCGCACCGATACGCCGTCCCAGCTCGCCGTCATCGCCAACAGCACGCCGGCGACGACCGCGTCGGTCTCGATGGAGATTGGCGACGACGACACGACCGAGCTCGACGCGGCGCCGAGCAGCAGCACCGGCTCGGCGCGCCAAGCCAGCGGCGGCGGCGGCGGTACCGCATCCGAGGTGTTTCGCTTTGAAGACTGAATTCACTCGAATACGCCCCAGTCCGAGCTCGGCCCGGCCGCGGCTCGAGCGCGCGGCTGCGCGCCGGCGGCGGAGCGCACGCGGTACGCTGAGCCCGACACGGCGGTGCGCTCGGTGGGCGGCGGTCGGTGGAGCACGCGGCGGCACGCCAGGGCGCAGCAACCGACGAGCAGCGTGATGGTGAGCGCCAGGTAGGCCGGCACAAAGACGACCTGCCAGTCGCGCTCGCTGTCGGGGTGGTCGACGCGCTCGGCAATCAGCAGCAGCTGGACAATGCCGAGCACGGAAAAGACAAAGACGAACACCGCCTCGGTGTACTTGCCGAGCACGTTGTAGCGACCGCTCGGCCACGAGGCGGCGGCGCGCGCCGCCGCGCCGCGGTAGCAGCAGCAGAGCGAGACGGCGAGCAGCACCGAGCCGAGAATGAGCAGGCCGCCAAACACGTAGAGCACAATGAAGATGGTGTTGAGCAGCGCGTCGGTTGTGCCGTCGAGCCGCGCGCCGAGCGCAATCAGAACGCCGAGCGCGGCGAGCAGGAGGAGGTAGAGCAGCCATGCAATGAGAAAGTCGGCGCCGCCAAATGTCATTGACGGCGCGCACACAAAGACGCACGGCAGCTGGTGAAAGTTGGCCGACGCCGAGTACTGCTGGCGCTTGTCTTGCCTCTGGCGCGCCGCCTCGGTCAGCTGCTGCTCGTCGAGCGAACAGCAGCTGACGACGTCGCCACACGACGCCGAGAACAGCTCGGCGTTGCGCAGCGGCCGTTGGTAGCGCTCTTCGCCCGCGGTCCGCAGCGCCGCAAAGCCGACGAGCACAAACAGCAGAGGGAAGAGGATGAAGAGCGGCACCAACACGCTGCCCGACCACGTGCGCTCGTTGCCGGGCACGTCGTCGTCGATGCGCGTCAGCTGGTCGATCGTCAGCGCGACAAACGAGATGAAGAGCGCCAGCACCACCAAATCGATCACGCCGTCCCACGCCAGCACGCGCGCCCGCTTGCGCCGCAACGCGGTGCGCTCGACCGCGTCGGCACTGCCGTAGAGCGGGCGCTGCGCGCCGTTGCCCCGCACGTTGTTGTCGTCGGCGCCGGTCTCGTAGGTGGTCTGCGACGACGGCGGCGGCGGCTGCGTGACGCAGAGGACGCCGGCGCGGAAGAGCGTCGCGATGATGTAGATGAACGAGAGCGCCGCGTAGACGATGAGCGGCGCAAAGACGGCGACCCAGTCGACGTCTGCCGCCGGATCGTCGTCGCGCTGGTTGAGTACGTCGGCGAGCACGAGCAGCTGGACGAAGAGGAAGACGGCGAGCGCCAGCACGCGGACGGCCCACATCGTTGGCGCCGCTCTGCGCCGTGGATTGGACGCCGGGCGGCGAATGGCGTTGTTTAGGCCGTCGGTCGCTGGGCCCGATGCCCAACTCGTATAAGCAAAAGTTTTCCGCCACGGTCTGTGCAGATTGAGCGCGCGCGCACCGACCTGCCCCGCTCAACACCCATCCGCCAACGCTGACTGCTGCGCGCCGGACAATGCTGCGCGTCGTTGCACTGCTGGCGGTGCTGGCGTGCGCTGCGCGCGCTCAGAACGAGACCAAGTGCGACGCGTGCACCGACGAGACGTGCGTGGTCGAGGACAACGTGCGCGTCCAGAAGCTGTGCGCCGATGAGCTGTGTGTGCAGGGCCAGGCTGTGACGGTCGGCGACGAGGATCCGTGCACGAGCGACGACTGGTTTGACGGCGAGCTTGTGCACGTGCCGATCAAGGACTGCTGCCGCATGGACGCCGATTGTGCGCAGTGGGCGCCCGACGTGTGCCACACGAGCGAGTGCGTCAAGGAGGACGAGGCGACGCACGGCGTGTGCGTGCACGAGCCGATTCCGGGCTGTTGCGCGTGCGACGCCGACTGCGAGGAGCGCGCGTGCCAGACGGCCACGTGCGTGCCGACCGAGGGCGACGGTGAGGTGATCTTCACCAAGCGCAAGCGCGACGCGTCCGAGCACCACACGCGGCTGAGCAAGCGCAACGTGGTGATGAACGCGCCGGGCGAGTGCCAGTACGAGCCGGTGCCCGAGGAGGACGAGTGCTGCACCGAGTCGGCCGACTGCACCGAGTGCGGTCCGAACACGGTGCCGGTCTGCGACGTCGCCAACGAGTGCATCTGCGTCGCGTCGACGCAGTTTGAGTGCACCACCGACGACGAGTGCCAGGGCGACGAGGTGCAGAACGGAAAGTGCCGCGCCAAGGGCCGGTGCTTTGACAACGTCTGCGACCGCGGCTTTTGCGCGTGCAAAAAGGATTTGGACAAGGACACTGACCAGGACGGCGTGTGCTGTCGCGACGATTGCGACGACCTCGACGCCGAGCTGCAGGACGAGATCTTCTGCACCGCCGGCAACGCGACCGAGGTCAACCGGGACGACGACGCGTTTGTCGCGTGCGGCACGCGCGTCGAGCCGCTGTGCGCCGACGAGTGTCCCGACGACCGCATCGAGGTGCCGGCCGACGCGATCGACAAGTCGCACCTCAAGTACGACGAGTACTTTGTGCGCTGGGACTGCGATTGCTGCGACGCCAACGCCAACGACACGCTGCCCGACGAGGAGATTGTGTGCGCCAAGGACGCCAACGGCAACGGCGTGTTCGGGCCGGTCGACGACGAGATTCTCGACGGCGGCTCGCCGCCGGGCTGCTACGGCCCGGTCTGCGTGCTGCAGATCGAGGGCTCGCACAACAAGTCACCCAAGAATGGCGGCATGGGCAACGGCGCGCCGATCGGCGAGGCCGAGCGCGACGCGCAGTGCGCCGAGGCGCTCGGCGGCGAGGACTTTGTCTTTGTGCCGATCGAGGAGCAGGTGCCCGACGCCGGGTGCGACCAGTGCGACGACGACCCGAACGCCGTCGACGGAGTCATCACCGCCAACGTCAACTGCTCGGTCGCGGTCGAGTTTGGCGACGAGCTGGTCGTGGCGTGCTCGGGCGCCGACCCGGTCACCGGCATCGACCTCGACACGTGCTGCACGCAGCTGCTCGCGGTGCCCGACGACGGCACGCCGGTGCCGCCCGAGTGGGAGCAGTGGCGCACGTGCTGCCAGGCGATCAAGGACAGCGAGGAGCAGGGCGGCGCCGGCAGCTTTCCGGCGCAGGACGACGTGACCGGCAACGAGTGCGCCGCGGTCGACGACGCGCTGTTTCCGCTCGAGCTCAACACGTGCGGCTGTACGACCACCGACGAGACCTCGCCGTGCGAGGTCTACGCCGAGTGTGTCTTTGACAAGGACTACGACGGCTACTACGGCTGCGACGACACCGAGGTGCGCTGCTTCACCGAGCTGCCGCACGGCATCGAGGGTCCGTTCAACCCGGACGACGCTGATCAGCAGGACGAGCTGTGCAAGTACGCGCTCGGCAAGAACTTTCACGTCGCCGGTCTCCTGAAGGCGCTCAACGGCGGCTCGCTCGAGATGCAGGGCGACGGCACGTTCTGCGACTGCAACGACAAGGACAAGCACGTGTCGGGCAAGATTGCGTGCCTCAAGGACGCCGACGGCGACGGCGTGCCGAGCTGCCCTCTGCTCTGCGAAGAGCAGTCGCGCGAGCCCGAGTGCGCTCAGGTGTGCGCGGCCTACTGCCCGGACGGCTACCTGCCGCTCGACTCGTCGCTCGGCGACAGCGATGCGCCCAACTGCGTCGTCGGCGGCCGCAAGCGGTCGGTCAACGATCTGTACGAAAACGCAGCCAAGAACGGCTGGTTTGACGGCGGCGGCAAGAAGGGCGGCCGCCGCAAGGGCGGACGGCGCAAGGGCGGCTACTACGACGACTATGACGACAAGAGTTCGAGCCACAGCAAGCCGCACAAGCCGATCACGCCGCGCGACGACGAGGAGTGCGACGAAAGTCTCGAGTGCGACGTGTGCGATTGCTGCGACGTCGACCCGTACGTGTACGAGGCCAACGACCAGTTGCAGTCGTACGCGTCGGCAGAGGAGAACGCGTGCGGCGAGTTTGACTGGAACTGTAACTGCGAGAACGAGGTGCTGGTGGCGTGCCCGGGCAGCGGCACGCTGATTCCGGCCGAAGACGACACGTTTGAGGATCCGCGCGCCATTGTGCTCTTCCCGGTCTTTGACGATCCGGCCGACACCGACCCGGAGAACGACGACTTGCTCCTCAACTTGTTCTTTGCCGATCCGGACGATCCGCCCGGCTCGTGCGACGAAGAGTGCGAGTCCAGCAACGGTTGGCTGACCGAGGGCGAGGTGCCGGCCGAAGTGCGCAAGCGTGATCTCACGATCGAACTCGACCAGCCGGGCTGCCAGCAGGTCGTTGCCGTGTTCACCGATGGCAGCGACGTGGTTGTGCGCGGCGACGACGACACCGAGCCGCGGCCGTTCGAGTACGGCGACTGCGCCGAGTGGGTCGAGCAGTGCCACCTGTCTGGCATGAAGGGCGACCAGACGTGCACGCCCGACTGCGAGATTTGCACGCGCATTGCGATCTAGTGAACCACGACTGGCCTCTGTTTACGCATCCGATGCGCTCCCGCCCGCCCGCCCGCGCTCACACGTCCTCGTTGAGCTTGGGCGCGATCCACAGCTCGACGTCGAAGCGCGCGCCGCTCTCCTCGGAGCGCATCTCGAAGCGCAAGTGGAGCGGCACCTCTGAGTAGCCGCTCGCGGTGCAGTCGTTGGGCTGGACGCCGAGGCTGATTGCGACGCGCTGGCAGTCGCCGACCATGGCAAAGCGCGCCGCGCGGCTCAGGTAGGACGACGAGATCTTGTAGCCGCGCAGCTGAGCCATCGAGACGGCCGGGTCGGCGTCGGGCAGGCGCTCGATCAGACAGCCGTTGGCGGCGGTACGCGCGTCAGCCTCGAACAGCACGTCGGCCTCGGCGCGCGGCGCGTCCGGCTCGTGCGTCAGCTGCGCGGCGCTCATGGTGAACGCCGTCGTCGAGACGGCCTCCTCGGAGACCGCGGCGAGTTCAAACGCGTCGGCGCTCAGCACCAGCGAAATGATGCTCGCGTCACCCGCCAAGTGGCGCACGTTGTCGCAAAACTGGCGGCCGGGCACAAAGACGCGGTACTGGTAGGCCGAATCGGGCTCGAGGTGGTCGGCCTCGACGTCGGCCGGCTTGAACGACGTGCGCATGCACTGGTCGGCCGCGTTCGCCTCGGTGCGCGGGTAGAGCATCAGGTGCAGCGACTCGTCGGCGTTGCCGTACTGGTCGTACATGAACGAGATCGACGCCGTCTTGCGCGACATTGACGCGACGCGCTGCAGCGCCTTGGCCGACACGTGCACCTCGATAGCCGCCTCGGTCAGGTTGTCGTAGGCGACAAACGCGTCGCGCGGCACGCGGATGCGGCCAAACATCACGTGCACCGAGTCGAGCGCCGCAATCTCGAGGCCGCGCTCGGTAAACGTCAGCGGCAGCGTGTGGTAGAACTTGTCGAGCGCCGCAATCACATTGCACAGCGAGTACGAGCAGTCGTAGAGCGCTCGGAACACGACGCCTTGCGGCTTGAGCGCACCGCCCGCCGTCCGCTCGCTGCGCGTCGGCACCGGCGGCACCAGCGTCACGTCCTTGGCTCTCTTGTCGGGCGCGCCGCGCTTGCGCTTGGCCGCCGCCTTCTTCGGCGGCGCTTCTTCGACCGCGCGCACCGCTTCGGCCAGCCGGTCTTCGGCAATCTCGGCGGCGAGCTCGGCCGGCGCCGGCTCGGCGGCGCGCTTGCCCGACAGCCGCGCGCGCAACTTGGCGCGCAGTGCGTCGCGCGCGCTCATCGGTTGGGCGAGAATGCAACGTGCTGCGGTCGGCGGCGGCGGATGCAATGTACATGCGGCGCCAATTTGCATTGGCCAATGAGACAGCGATGAGCGAGGCGCTCGACGCGGCGTTTGGCGGCCAGAGCGAGCGGCTCGTCGCACAGCTGCTCGATCTGGAGCGCGAGTGCGTGCGCTGCGGCATGGTGTACAGAGAGCGCGACAACATTGGCTCGTGGGCGTGCCGCGCGTTCCACCCGGGCGCCAACTTTGTGACGGCGCACGAGCGTGTCCTGCCGTGCTGCGGTCAGCCGCGCTCGGCGATTGGCTGCGTGCGCGCCGACCACACCGACTACTACGAGTACGGGCTCGAGCTCGAGCGCGTCAGCGAGCCGGTCGCCGAGGCGGTGCGCGCAGCCCAGGCGCGCGCTGCGCGCAAGCCGCTGCCGACGCGCCTCGGCGTCGAAGCATGGTCGTTCAACGCCACCGACCGCCAGTGGTTTGTCGAGCGCGTCGAGCCGCACGCCTACAGCGACTCGCTCGCCCGGTCAGCGCCACGCCCGGCATGCGACGCGCGCCACTTTGACGGATTCAAGCCCGAGCAAGTAAATCTCTAGATCATTCACTTGCCCTCTGCGCCCGCCTTGGGCTCGGGCTCGGGCTCGGGCTCCTCGGGCTCGGGCTCCTCGGGCTCGCCCTCCGCGCCCGCCTCGGGCTCGGGCTTGGCCGCCTCGGCGGCGAGCTGGCGCGCCACGGCCTCGACGTTTTTGCGCAGAGCGTCGTACGGCACGTCGATGGTGTAGAGCGCCTGCACGTCCTGGCCAATGTCCTGGTAGAGGCCTTCGTCGACGACGTGCAACAGGAGCTGCCTCTCGGGATCGATCGAGGCGAGGGCGCGCTCGATGTCGGCGACGACCGCCAGCATCTTCTGGTAGCCCATGGCCTCGCGCGTCGACGCCTGCGCAATGGCACGGTCGTCGTCGTCGGCGTCGGCGCGCTCGCTCGCCTCGGTCGCCGCCTTGAGGCGCGTAGCGAGCGCAACCGCCTCGGTGCGCAGCTCGCTGGCGCGCGCACGCAGCTCGTCGAGCGACGCCGTCTGCATGCCGTCGTAGTCGATCAGCGAGCCGCAGCCTTCGACCGGCACGCGCACCATCAGCTTGGGCGGCAGGTTGGGCGCCGCGCCGTCGCGCCGAGCCACCAGCGCGGCGCCAAACGCCGCCAGCACAAACTCGGCGATGCGCGGCAACTGCGCCGTCATCAGCGCCCGGCGCTGCGCTTGACGCCGGCGTGCGTACAGCGCCTGCGCGCGCCCGAGTCGCCGCTGCACCACGATGCCGCGCTCGCGCTCCTCGGCGCTCGGCGCGCCCGCCTTCTTGCCGCCCTCGCCCGCTTTCTCGCCACCGCCCTCGCCCGCTTTCTCGCCGCCGCCCTCGCCCGCCTTCTCTCCGTCGCCAGGCTCGCTGCGGCGCTCAAGCGCCGTGTAGCCCCACTGGACGAGCTGGACGGCAGCGGTGCGGTTGTTGGGCTCGATCTCGCCGTCGGCGCCGGTCGCGTTGCAGCGGCGCGCCACGTAGCAAAACATGCGCTGCATGATCAGGTAGCTCGGCTCAGCGATGCTCGCGAGGTTCTCGATCACGAGCAGCCAGACGCCGTTCTCGCACGGCTCCATCGCGCTGTACGCGTCGACGACGTTGGCCGGAAACAGCCGGCCGACCTCGTCGGCGTCGGCCAGATCCTGGACCTCGGTCTCGGTAAACTGCTCGAGCACCGGCGACGCGCCTTTGCCGTGCGCCGGCTGGTCGAGTCTGCGCTTGACGCGCAGAAACGGCAGCTTGGCCTCGCTGCGCTCCAGGCGCGCCAGCTCGCGCGTCAGCAGCGTCTCGCCGTCGGCGCTGAGCACCGCGTCCAGCTCCTTGACGTAGCGCTCGCTCTGATTGTTCATCTGCGTCAGGTGGCGCACAATCACGTCCAGCGTCTGCGTCTCGAGAGCGCGCTCCTCGTCGGTCGCGTCCGGCCCGAGCCCGTCGTCGACGCCGTCGTCCACGACCTCGTCGAGCGACGCCGCCACTGGCTGTGCTTTGGGCACAAACAGCTCGAGCGAGTCGACCACGCCGTCCTTCCGGTACCGAATCGTCGTCTGCACGCGCTCGACAACCTCTTGCTTCTCTCCGTCAGTCATTCCTCGCCGTCGCCAATTTTGTGTACCCAATGAAATCCGCACTCTACCCCCACTCGTCCCAAACTTCTCATTTCGCCCCGCCGTTTCGCTCAGAGCGCCGAGATCCCCGACGCCGTAGCTCACAACGCATCCATCGGCCGATCGTATTCGAGCTCACCGAAAAGTCCCATTTCGCCAACTCGGCGGCTGGCCCGCAATGCGAATTCTCATTCTCATTGCGAGTGATCTATCTGGAG